>FUFK010805098.1_pt1 | contig 12361 bp, 12 predicted proteins | sample 1021851 | NCBI WGS metagenome assembly FUFK01 (sample SAMEA51879418, study PRJEB19060) | metagenome
AGCCGGCAGCTACTGCCCGCGCCGCAACCCCAGCTCCGGCTCCGGCACCCGCATCNGCANCGCCCGCAAGCGCATCGGCNNCGGCTGGCGGCGACGATCTGACCCGTATCAAGGGGCTGGGTCCGAAGCTGTCGGCCACGCTGCNCGGCATGGGCGTGACCACATTCGCGCAGATCGCCGCCTGGGACGACGCCGAAATCGACCGNGTNGATGCGCAGATGGGCCGCTTCCAGGGCCGCATCCGGCGCGACGACTGGGTCGGCCAGGCGGCCATGCTCGCCGCTGGCGACGAAGCCGGTTTCGCCGACCGCTTCGGGAAACTCAGCTGACGCGACCGGGAACCGATTTCCGGCTGCGGTATTTGGTTACGTGGGTCCGCAGTCGAGGAGAGGTCAGATGAGTCGTCAACTACGAGTACTCGTCGCCGAAGACGAACTGATCGTCGGTTACGATCTGTGCGATACGGTGGCAGAAGCGGGCTACATGGTCGAAGGGCCGTATGACGATCTGTCGTCGGCCATGCTGGCCTACCAGAAGTCNAAACCCGATATCGCCATTCTCGACGTCCAGCTNGGCGATGGCATCGTCTATCCGCTGGCCGAACAGATGATGGCGGAAAACGTGCCGGTCATCTTCCATTCGGGTCAGCTGTCNCCCGCCGAGGTGGCGCTNCGCTTCCCNCGGGCGCANGCGCTGGCCAAGCCCTGCCCGCCGGCTGCCGTGATCGACTCGATTCAGCGCGCCGCCGCGCACGCCTGACCGCAGCGGGCGGGTTTCGCCCGCCATCGCCGGAACATTGCGCGGCGACGAACCATTCCTTGAACGAACGCAATATTCTCAAGGAAGGAAATGCCGATGTCGCTCCCCACAATGATCGCCGCACACCCGCAGGTCGAGGACGAGACCGAAGAACTGGTCACTGCCGCGCGCCATGCGATGCTGTGTTCGCTATTCTGCACCAGCTGCGCCGACGCCTGCGTGGCCGAAGACATGGACATGGCGCAGTGCATCCGCAACTGCCTCGACTGCGCCGATGTCTGCGCCGCGACCGCACGGCTCGCCGTGCGCCGCACCGCGCAGAACATCGACGTGCTGCGCGCCCAGCTCGAAGCCTGCATCACCGCCTGCGAAACCTGCGCCGCCGAGTGCGAGAGCCATGACAATCCGCACTGCTCGCTGTGTGCCAAGATGTGCCGCGAATGCGCGGAAGATTGCCGCAAGGCGCTGCCGCTGGTGAAGTGACCTTCGCTGCCCGCGCGGGTCTTGCCCCGCGCGGGCAACCCTGCCAGTGGCTGGGGTGGAACAGAGGAGACCACATGGCCGCTATGGTGCCTTTCGCCTGGGACGATCCCTTCAACCTCGACGATCAGTTGACCGAGGACGAGCGGATGATCCGCGATGCCGCCCACGCCTTTGCGCAGGGCGAATTGCAGCCGCGGGTGATCGAGAACTTCAGCAAGGAAGTCGACGACCCCGAGCTTTTCCCGATGATGGGCGAGGCGGGCCTGCTGGGCGCCACCGTGCCCGAGGAATATGGCGGCGCGGGTGCCAGCTATGTCGCCTATGGCCTGATCGCGCGCGAGATCGAGCGCGTCGACAGCGGCTATCGTTCGATGGCCTCGGTCCAGTCGAGTCTCGTTATGTATCCGATCCTCGCCTATGGTTCGGAAGATCAGCGCAAGAAATACCTGCCCGGCCTTGCCAGCGGTAAGCTGATCGGCTGTTTCGGCCTGACCGAGCCTGATGCCGGCAGCGATCCCGGCGGGATGAAAACCACCGCCAAGAAGGTCGATGGCGGCTATGTCATTTCCGGCTCCAAGACCTGGATTTCCAACGCCCCCTTCGCCGATGTCTTCGTGGTCTGGGCGAAGAGCGAGGCGCACGGCGGCGGCATTCGCGGCTTCGTGCTCGAAAAGGGCATGAAGGGGCTGTCCGCCCCCAAGATCGAAGGCAAGCTGAGCCTGCGCGCCTCGACCACCGGCATGATCGTGATGGACGAAGTCGAAGTGGGTGAAGACGCGCTGCTTCCCGAAGTGCAGGGCCTCAAGGGTCCGTTCGGCTGTCTCAACCGCGCGCGCTACGGCATCAGCTGGGGCGCGATGGGTGCGGCCGAGTTCTGCCTCCACGCCGCGCGCCAATACGGGCTCGACCGGCACCAGTTCGGCGTGCCGCTGGCGAGCAAGCAGCTCTACCAGCTCAAGCTCGCCGACATGATCACCGAGATCTCGCTCGGCCTGCAATCGAGCCTGCGCGTCGGACGGCTGATGGACGAAGGCAAGTTCGCGCCCGAGATGATCAGCATCGTCAAGCGCAACAATGTCGGCAAGGCGCTCGATATCGCGCGCAAATCGCGCGACATGCATGGCGGCAACGGCATTTCGGAAGAATACCAGGTGATCCGCCACATGGTGAATCTCGAGACGGTCAACACCTACGAAGGCACGCATGATGTCCATGCGCTGATCCTTGGCCGCGCAATCACGGGGATCGCGGCGTTTTGACCCCTCGCGCGCGAGCGATCCTGTCCTACAGCCCGGCCATGTGCCACAGGGGCCCCATGCCCCGCACCCCGACCCGCCCCGTTTGCACCCGGCTCCGGCCGCGTGTGCAGGGGGCAGGTTTTTTCCGCCTGGACCGTGTAACATGCGGTCCATGTCGTGGANGCGCCTTCGGCCGTTCCAACATCCGCGCGACATCGGGAGCCGCATCATGATCCGCCTTCACGGCTACTATCGCAGTTCGACCAGCTACCGCCTGCGCATCGCGCTNGAGCTGAAAGGGCTGGACTACGAATACGTGCCGGTGAACCTGCTCGAAAGCGAACAGAAAGGCGCCGCCTTCACCAGNCGCAACCCCTTCGGTTCGGTCCCGCTGCTCGAGGTCGACGGCAAGGACTATGTCCAGTCGATGGCGCAGCTCGAATGGCTCGACGAAGCCTATCCCGACGCGCCGCTGCTGCCCGGCGATGCCGGTGACCGCTATCTCGCCCGCGAACTGGCCTATGCCATCGCGACCGAACTTCACGCCCCGCTCAACCTGCCGGTACTCAAGTATCTCGCCAAGGAATACGGCAAGTCGCAGGACGAGATCGGCATCTGGTACCGCCATTGGCTGGCGCGCACGCTCGACCCGCTCGAAGCACGGCTGGCGCAGCTCGGCAGCGGCGACTTCCTGTTCGAGCGGCCCGGCATGTTCGAGGTCTGCCTGTTGCCGCAGGTGTACAACGCCCAGCGTTTCGGCTTCGACTTTGCCGACAAGCCCCACATCACCCGGATCGGAACCGCCTGTCTCGCGCTGCCCGCGTTCCAGCGCGCGCATCCGGACAACCAACCCGACAATCCCGAGAGGATACAACCGACATGAAGCTCGCAACACTCAAGGACGGCACGCGCGACGGCAAGCTCGTGGTCGTCTCCAAGGACCTCACCCGTTACTGCGCGGCGGACAACATTGCGCCGACGCTGCAGGCCGCGCTCGACGATTGGGCCGAAGTCGCGCCAAAGCTCGAAGCGCTGTACACCGATGTCGAACATGAGGCGGTGCCGTGCGAGCGGTTCCACCAACGCGAAGCGCATTCGCCGCTGCCGCGCGCCTATCAGTGGGCCGATGGCTCGGCATATATCAACCACGTCGAACTGGTCCGCAAGGCGCGCGGCGCCGAGGTGCCCGAGAGCTTCTACCACGATCCGTTGATGTACCAGGGCGGCAGCGACAACTTCCTCGCCCCGCGCGACGANATCCCGCTGGGCGACACCAAGTGGGGCTGCGACATGGAAGGCGAGATCGCGGTGATCACCGACGACGTGCCGATGGGCGTGTCGAAGGANGACGCAGCGGATCACATCAAGCTGGTNATGCTGGTCAACGACGTCAGCTTGCGCGGCCTGATCCCGGGCGAACTGGCCAAGGGCTTCGGCTTCTTNCAGTCCAAGCCCGCCAGCGCGTTCAGCCCCGTAGCGGTGACACCCGACGAACTGNGCGATGCCTGGCAGGGCAGCGTCATCCACCTGCCGCTGATGGTCGATTACAACGGCCAGCCCTTCGGCCGCGCCAATGCCGGCGTCGATGCCACCTTCAGCCTCGCCGAACTGGTCGCGCATGCCGNGAAGACGCGCGACCTGGGCGCGGGTACGATCATCGGGTCGGGCACNGTCTCNAACCAGGGNCCCGACGGCGACCCGGGCAAGCCGGTGGCCGAAGGCGGTCTCGGTTACAGCTGCATTGCCGAAATCCGCATGATCGAGACTATCGCCAAAGGCGAAGCGAGCACGCGCTTCATGGTCCCCGGCGACAGCGTCCGCGTCGAGATGAAGGACGCCGAAGGCCACTCGATCTTCGGGGCGATCGAACAGACGGTGGTGGAGGCCTGACGGGCCCCAGCTGACCGAAAACCGCATCATGTCCGCCCCCCCGACCCGCGGGCATCGCTGGCGCCTCGCGCTCGCCCTCATCGTGGGCGGTGTGCTGGCGCTGGCGCTGCTCCTGACCAGTTCCGAACCGGCCGTACCGGATAGCCGGCATGCCACCGCAGAGCAGGTCGCGGCCGCGCGCGCGCTCGTCAATNAGGCGCGGCAAAGCCGGGCGACGGGGGAGCCGGTCGAACTCACGCTCGCCGAAGCNGAACTGGCCGCGACCTCGGCGATGGTGACGCAGGGCTTTNNGCCCAACCGCTTCGACGCGCGCGTCGAGGATGGNGTGCTCACGCTGACCGGCAGCCGGCCCATGCTCTTCCGCTGGATCAACATCCGCGCGCAGGCGTCCGGGGCCAGCGAGGGGCTGCCGACCTTCNCCGTGAAGATCGGCGCGCTGCCCCTGCCCGACTGGTTCTCGCAATGGGGACTGGCGCTGATCCAGCGCCGGATGGCCGCGCAGGGCGGCACCCTCCCGCCGATCGACACGATCGTGCGCAGCATGCGGATCGNGCCCGACAGCGTCACCGCGCGGGTCCTCATGCCGCAGGGCAGCCTGCTCGCGCATGCCCGGACAACCGGCGCTCCCGCGGTCGACGAAGACATCGTGGGCACCATCTACTGCGCGCTCGCCNAACGGCAGCGCGGCGAGCCTGCCCCGCTGCTGGCGCAGCAANTGCGCCGCGCGCTCGNGGCTTCGCAGCCCAGCCCCGAAGGGCANTCCGCCGCGCTCGTTGCGCTTGCGCTGTTCTCGCTCGGGCCCGAGGCGGCCGAACTGTTCGGCGGTGTCGACGGCACGATCGGCACCTGCGCGGCCCGGCCGGTCACGCTGACGCTGCAGGGCCGCGCGGACTGGGCGAAACACTGGGCGCTGTCGGCAGCGCTCGAGACCACCACCGGCAGCAGCATCAGCGCGGCGATCGGTGAATGGAAGGAACTGGCCGACAGCCTGGAAAGCGATCCGCTGCTGGCTCCCAAGGACCCGAGCGGCTTCTCCTTCGTCGATCTCGCCAGCGACCGATCGGGGATCAAGATCGCGCGGCGCCTGACCGATCCGGAGCGGATGGCGGACGCGCGCGCGGCCTTGCTGGGCGCGCAGGACGAAGACCTGCTGCCCGCAGCGGCGCTCGCGCTCAGCGACGGGCTGACCGATGCCGAATTCGCCGCGCGCTACGGCGCGACCGACGATACGCGCTATGAACGCAAGGTCGCCAGCATCGACGCGATGCTCCGCCGCGGCGGGATCGACTGAAGCAGCCGGTCTCTGCCGCGCCGGAGGATGCGGTCACATCGAACGGGCGATGACCATCTTCATGACTTCGTTCGATCCGCCGAAGATCCGCGTGATGCGGCTGTCGCGGAACATGCGCGCGATCGGGTAATCGTTGATGAAACCCGCGCCGCCGTGGAACTGCAGGCACTTGTCGACCACTTCGCCCTGCAGCTCGGTGACCATGTACTTGGCCATGCACGCGGTCGGCACGTCGAGCTCGCCCTTGAGGTGCTTGGCGATGCAGTCGTTGACGAACACCCGCGCCGCAGTGCCGCGCGCGTTGAGGTCGGCGAGCACGAACTGCGTGTTCTGGAAGTCCCAGATCGTCTGGCCGAACGCCTTGCGGTTCTTGACGAAGTCCATGGTGACTTCGAGCGCCTTCTCGATCCCGGTCATCGCGCCCATGGCGATGATCAGCCGTTCCTGCGGCAGCTCCCCCATCAGCTGGTAGAAGCCCTTGCCTTCCTCGCCGCCCAGCACGTTCTCCGCTGGAACGAAGACATCGTCGAAGAAGAGTTCGGAAGTATCCGCCGCGTCCATCCCGACCTTGTCGAGCTTCTTGCCGCGCTGGAAGCCTACGGCGCCCTCGGTCTCGAGCAGCATCAGCGAGATGCCCTTGGCGCGCTCGTTTGGATCGGTCTTGGCGACGACGATGATGAAGTCCGCCGTCTGGCCGTTCGAGATATAGGTCTTGGCCCCGTTGATGCGGTATCCGTTGCCGTCCTTGAGCGCAGTGGTGGTGATGCTCTGCAAGTCCGATCCGACCCCCGGTTCGGTCATGGCAATGGCGCTGACCAGTTCGCCGGTGACGAGCTTGGGGAGGTACTTCTTCTTCTGCTCCTCGGTCCCGTGACGCACCAGATAGGGCAGGATGACCGTGTTGTGCAGGCTGGCGGCGAAGCCCTCGACGCCGTGCTTCGCCTGCTGGTCGATCACCACCATGTCATGCCGGAAATCGCCGCCGTGGCCGCCGTATTCCTCGGGCACGGAGACGCCCAGCAGGCCGGCTTCGCCCGCCTCGTTCCAGAATTCGCGTTCGACCTGGCCGTCCTCGCGCCATTTGAGCACGCGCTTTTCCGGCGCATGCTGCTGGTAGAACTTGCCCACGGCATCGGCGAAGATGGAGATCTCCTCGTCTTCCATGAACTCGGGCTGGGGTACGTTGATTGCTGGCATCTCTCGGATCCTCTCGAATGTTCTTGTGACGCGCCGAAGGGTCTTACTTGCCCTTCCAGTTCGGCGCGCGTTTCTCGGCGAAGGCGGCGGCGCCTTCACGGGCGTCTTCGGACACGAAGACGGGAGCGATAAGCTGGGTCTGGCGCTTGTAGCGTTCGTCCATCGGCCAGCCGCGCGATTGCTTGATAACCTGCTTCGATACCTTCACCGCCAGCGGGCCGTTTGCGACGATCCGCGCGGCGAGTTCCTTGGCCCCGGCCAGCGCATCGCCATCGGTCACGCGGTTGATGAGGCCCAGCTCATAGGCGCGCGGCGCATCGATGAAATCGCCGGTCAGCGCCAGTTCCATCGCGATCCGTTCGGGGATCTGGTCGGGCAGCATCATCACGCCGCCNGCTGCAGCGACAAGACCGCGCTTCACTTCGGGGATGCCGAACTTGGCCGCGGCGCTGGCGACCACCAGNTCACAGGCGATCATCAGTTCGAGCCCGCCNGCCANNGCATAGCCTTCGACTGCGGCNATNAGCGGNTTTTCGGGCGGCTGCTGCACCACGCCGCCGAANCCGCGCCCTTCGACGCTGGGCGATTCGCCGCGCAGGAANCCCTTGAGNTCCATGCCCGAACAGAAGGTNCCGCCCGCGCCGGTCAGGATNCCGACGCGCAGATTGTCGTCGCTGTCGAGGCGGTCCATCGCNGCGGCNATNCCNTCGGCCGCGGCCTTGGTCATCGCGTTCTTGGCATCGGGCCGGTTGATGGTGACGACGAGGATGCCGTCTTCTTCGCTCGTCAGAACTTCCTCGGACATAGCCGCTCTCTCCCATTTCAAATCGAAACTTGTCTTGCGCCCTTGCTGCGCGACGTTTACGCAAACGTCAACCGGCATTCGCCGCATAAAAAGACAAAACGAGAGGAGTCAGAAGCCATGGCCGAAGCCTATATCATCGACGCTGTCCGCACCCCGCGCGGGATCGGCAAGCAGGGCAAGGGCGCGCTCGCGCACATGCACCCGCAGCACCTCGCGGCCACCTGTCTCACCGCGATCAAGGATCGCAACGATCTCGATACCTCGACGGTCGACGACGTGATCTGGTCGGTCAGCACGCAGGACGGCATGCAGGCGGGCGACCTGGGCCGCATGGCCGCGCTCGATGCAGGCTATGACGTTACGTCCAGCGGCACCACGCTCGACCGGTTCTGCGGCGGCGGCATCACCAGCGTGGCGCTGGCTGCGGCACAGGTGATGAGCGGGATGGAAGACTGCGTCGTCGCCGGCGGCACCGAAATGATGAGCCTCACCGCTCAGATGACCAAGGACAAGATGGCCGCAGGGCTCAAGCCGCCGATGATGGGCAGCCATAACGAGCGCCTGATGCGGTCGCACCCGCAGAGCCACCAGGGCGTCTGCGGCGACGCGATTGCCACGATCGAAGGCTTCACCCGCGAGGAGCTCGACGAAGTCGGCTATCGCAGCCAGCAGCGCGCCGCCAAGGCGATCGCGGAAGGCCGTTTCGACAAGTCGGTCGTCCCGGTGAAGGACGACGAGGGCAATGTCGTGCTCGACAAGGAGGAATATCCGCGCCCGCAGACCACGCGCGAAGGCCTGGCCGAACTCGAACCCGCCTTTGCCAAGATCGCCAATGTCCCGCTCGACAAGAGCGGCACCACCTTCGCCGGGCTGGTGAATGCAAAGTACCCCGATGTCCAAATCAAGCACTTCCACCACGCCGGCAACAGCTCGGGCGTGGTCGATGGCGCCGCCGCGGTGCTGGTCGCCAGCAAGGACTATGCGCAGAAGCACGGGCTCAAGCCCCGGGCGCGCATCGTTGCGACGGCCAATATGGGCGATGATCCGACGCTGATGCTGAATGCCCCCGTACCCGCGGCGAAAAAGGTGCTCGCCAAGGCCGGACTTACCACCGACGATATCGACCTGTTCGAAATCAACGAGGCTTTCGCCGTCGTCGCCGCGAAATTCGTCAAGGATCTCGGGCTCGACTGGGACAAGGTCAACGTCAACGGCGGCTCGATCGCGCTGGGCCACCCGATCGGTGCCACCGGGTCGATCCTCATCGGTACGATGGTCGACGAACTCGAACGCCAGAACAAGCGTTACGGCCTCGTCACCATGTGCGCTGCGGGCGGGATGGCCCCCGCGATCATCGTCGAGCGGGTGGACGATTTCGTCGACTGATACGCCATAAGCATGCGCGCCCTCGCCTATGTCCGCGAAAGCGGCTAGAGGGCGCGCCATGCACTTTCTCGACCAAGCCAAGATCTTCCTGAAATCCGGCGCAGGCGGCCCCGGCGCGGTCAGCTTCCGCCGCGAAAAATATATCGAGTACGGCGGCCCCGACGGCGGCAATGGCGGCAAGGGCGGCGACATCGTGTTCGAAGCCGTCCAGGGCCTCAACACGCTCATCGACTTCCGCTACGCCCAGCATTTCAAGGCCAAGCGCGGCAATCACGGCCAGGGCAAGGACCGGACCGGGGCCGGCGCACCCGACCTCGTCGTCAAGGTTCCGCTCGGCACCCAGGTGCTCAGCGAGGACAAGGAAGAGGTGCTCGCCGATTTCACCGAGGTCGGCCAGCGGCTCGTGTTCCTCGAAGGCGGCATGGGCGGCCGCGGCAACGCGAGCTACAAATCCAGCACCAATCGCGCACCGCGCCAGCACCAGCCCGGCGAACCGGGCGAGGAAATGTGGGTCTGGCTGCGGCTCAAGCTGCTGGCCGANGTCGGCNTGCTCGGNCTGCCCAATGCGGGCAAGAGCACCTTCATCAACCAGGTATCCAATGCCAAGGCCAAGGTCGGCCATTACGCCTTCACCACGCTGGTCCCCAAGCTGGGCGTGGTGACGCACAAGGGCCGNGAATTCGTGCTTGCGGATATCCCGGGCCTGATCGAAGGCGCCGCCGAAGGCGCNGGGATCGGNGACCGCTTCCTCGGCCATATCGAACGCTGCCGCGTNCTGATCCACCTGATCGACATTTCGGGCGACGATCCGGCCGAAGCCTATCGCACGGTCAATGCCGAACTCGAAGCCTATGGCAGCGAACTGGCGGACAAGCCGCAGGTGGTGGCGCTGAACAAGCTCGATCTCGCCGACCAGGAACTGGGCGAAGCCTTCGCCGAGGAACTGCTGGCCGCGGGCGCGGACAAGGTCTTTCCCATCTCGGGTGCGACCGGCGCCGGGACCGGCGAACTGCTCGATGCCCTGCTGGGCTATCTGCCCGATCACACCTCGACCGAGACGAACACCGTCGAAGTCGAGGATTCGTCCGACGACAGCAATCCGGAATGGTCGCCGATCTGACCGTGAAGGCACGGTAACAGCGCGGCAAGGCAAGACGGCTTCCGCGCGCCGCCCGCAGCCGCTAGTCCCCTGCTGATGGACATCGCCGCCCTTTCCGACCTGCGCCAGGCGCGCCGCCTTGTCATCAAGGTCGGCTCTGCCCTGCTGGTCGACAAGGGACGCGCGCGGACCGCATGGCTGGCCTCGCTTGCGGCGGAAATCGCCGAATTGCGGCAGACTTGCGAAGTCCTGCTCGTTTCATCGGGAGCGATCGCGCTGGGCGCCGCCCGGCTCGGCCTGCCTCACGGCGGCCGCGGCAGCCTCGCCGACGCGCAGGCCGCGGCATCGGTCGGGCAGGTGGAACTCGCCCGCCTGTGGTCCGATGCGCTCGGCGCACAGGATATCACTGCCGCGCAAATGCTCGTCACGCTCGGCGATCTCGAGGACCGGCGCCGCTATCTCAATGTTTCCGCCACGCTCGGACGCCTGCTGGCCGCGGGCGCGGTACCGGTGGTGAACGAGAACGACAGCGTGGCGACCGAGGAAATCCGCTTCGGCGACAATGACCGGCTGGCCGCNCGCATCGCNCAGGCGGCAGGNGCGGACGCGGTGCTGCTGCTGTCCGACGTCGACGGNNTGTTCGACCGNGATCCGCGTGAGCCCGGCGCGCGGCGGATCGCGCGCGTGGACGGGGTTTCGCCCGAGATCATGGCAATGGCCACTGCCGATTCCGGCTCAGGCCTCGGTTCGGGCGGCATGCGCGCCAAATTGCAGGCCGCAAGCATCGCGGAACGCGCGGGCATCGCGCTGGCGATCATCAACGGCACCCGGCCCGCACCCTTCGCGGCCGCGTTGGCGCAGGACAGCGGCACCGTGTTCGTGCCGCAGTCGGGCGCGTCCGCACGCAAGGCCTGGCTCGGCGGACGGCTGGCCCCGGCAGGCAGCATGACGGTCGATCAGGGGTGCATGGCCGCGCTCGATAACGGAGCAAGCGTCCTGGCCGCTGGCGTTACCGCGGTGGAGGGAGATTTCGTCCGCGGCGATCTCGTCGCAGTGCACGGCCCCGGAGGCGAACGGCTTGGCCAGGGACTGGTCGAATATGCCGCTGCCGAATGCCGCGCGATCATGGGGCTGCGGGANGACCAGCAGGCANGCACGCTCGGCTATGCCCCGCGCGCCGCCGTCGTCCACCGCGATCACATGGTGCGCCTGTGACGATCGCGCTGACCGGTGCCACCGGCTTCGTCGGCCAGGCCGTGCTCGACCANGCGGCGCAGTCTGACGAGACCGTGCGCGCGTTGACCCGCCGCGCCCAGGCCCCGCGCGCCAATGTCGAATGGGTTGCTGGCGATTTGTCCGATACCGCCGCACTGGCTGCATTGTGCGAGCCTTGCGATGCGATCGTCCACGTGGCGGGGCTGACCAATGCGCCCGATCCCGCGGCGTTCGAGGAGGCCAATGTCGNCGGCACCGCAAGACTGATCGCCGCTGCCAGGCACAGCCGCGCCAAGCGGTTCGTCTTCGTTTCCTCGCTCTCGGCGCGCGAGCCCGGACTGTCGGCCTATGGCGCCTCGAAAGCGCGAGCGGAAAAGCTGGTCGAGGCCAGCGGGCTCGACTGGACGATCGTGCGCCCGCCGGGCGTCTACGGTCCGCGCGACGTCGATTATTTCGAGATGTTCCGCAGCGCACGGTTCGGCTTTGTCCCGCTGCCGCCCGGCGGCGCGAGTTCGATCATCCATGTCACCGATCTGGCGCGGTTGCTGCTGGCGCTGGTCGATGCCCCGCCCGCGCTGGTGCGCCGCCGCGTTTTCGAACCCGACGATGCGCGCGAAGGCGGCTGGTCGCACAAGGAACTGGCGCGTGCGATCGGCAAGGCGGTGGGGCGGCCGGTCTTCGCGCCGCACCTGCCCCGAAGCGTGCTGGATGCGGCCGCGAAAGTCGACCGGATGGTGCGCGGCGACAAGGCCCGGCTTACCGCCGACAGGGTGGGTTATATGACGCATCCCAACTGGGTCGCGCGGTCGGCGATGAAAGTGCCCGAAGCCGTCTGGTCACCCAGCGTAAGCGGTGAAGAAGGCCTCGCCGCCACAGNGCGGTGGTATCGCGACAACGGCTGGNTCTGAAGCTCTGGACATTTGCGCGCGATTGCTCGAAAGGGCGCGCTTTGCGGGCGCCGGCTTAGCTCAGTTGGTAGAGCAGTTGATTTGTAATCA
>FUFK010039533.1_pt1 | contig 12359 bp, 11 predicted proteins | sample 1021851 | NCBI WGS metagenome assembly FUFK01 (sample SAMEA51879418, study PRJEB19060) | metagenome
TTTTTAACAAAAATTGATAAGAAAAAGAAGAAATTCTACTGTTTAGAAATGTTTCCGTATCCCTCTGGAAAGATTCACATGGGACATGTCAGAAATTATACAATTGGGGATGTTTTATCAAGATACAAGTCATTACAAGGCTTCAATGTTCTACATCCAATGGGATGGGATGCTTTTGGAATGCCAGCAGAAAATGCTGCGAGGGAAAATAATTTGGATCCAAAAAAATGGACTAATGAAAATATACTAACTATGAAAAAACAGCTTAAAAAACTAGGTCTTTCCATAGATTGGAGTAGAGAAATAGCAACATGTTCAGAGGATTACTATAAACATCAACAAACCTTTTTTTTAGAATTATTGGAGAAGAAACTTGTCTACAGAAAAGAAAATTATGTCAATTGGGATCCTGTCGACGAAACTGTGCTTGCAAATGAACAGGTTATAGATGGTAAAGGTTGGAGATCTGGAGCCGTTGTTGAAAGAAAAAAATTGAATCAATGGTTTTTCAACATTTCAAAATTTTCACAAGATCTATTAGATGGACTAGATCAACTAGACAAATGGCCAAATAAAGTTAAAACAATGCAAAAAAATTGGATTGGTAAATCATTTGGTTGTGAAATTAATTTCAAAATCGAAGGGGAATTACCAATAAAAAATATTAAATGTTTCACAACTAGACCAGATACACTTTTTGGACTTTCTTTTTTAGCATTATCAGTAGATCATGAAGCATCCTCGTTTTATAAAGATAATAAAGAATTCGTTGAATTTAAGAAAGCATGCTCTAAAACTGGCACTACTGAAGAGGCAATTGCGGTCGGTGAAAAAATAGGTTTTAAAACTAACCTTAAGGCAATAAACCCTTTAAATCCTGGACAAAAAGTTCCAGTTTATTTTGCAAATTTTGTATTAATGGACTATGGATTTGGAGCAGTCTTCGGGTGCCCAGGTCATGATCAAAGAGATTTTGATTTTGCAAAAAAATACGACCTAGAAATAAAAACAGTAATCAAACCTTATGATCAAGATTTAAATTTTAAAGTTACTGATGAAGCATATCCTGGTCCAGGCATTATAATTAACTCAGAGTTTTTAAACGGAATTGAAGCTCCAGAAAAGTCTGTGTTAGAAACTATTAAGATTTTAGAGGATAGAAAATTGGGTAAAAGACAAATTAATTTTAGATTAAAAGACTGGGGTGTATCACGACAAAGATATTGGGGATGTCCTATACCTGTGGCCTATGATGAGGATGGAAATATGCATCCTATACCTAAATCTATGTTACCTGTAAAGCTTCCTGAAAGAGTTGATCTAAATGTTAAAGGAAACCCTTTGGATAATGAATTAACCTGGAAAGAATTTGTTTTAGATGGAAAAAAAATGATTAGAGAAACAGATACTTTAGATACTTTTGTTTGTTCCTCTTGGTACTATTTAAGATTCTGTTCACCAAAAGAAAATAATTATGGATTTAATATTGATGATATCAATTATTGGATGCCAGTTGATCAATATATTGGTGGTATTGAACATGCCATTTTACACTTACTATACTCGCGTTTTTTTATGAGAGCTATTGATTACGAAAATAAAGAATTTAATATTAAAGAACCATTTGAAAGTTTGTTCACACAAGGCATGGTATGCCATGAAACTTATAAAGATGAAGATAATAACTGGTTAAGCCCAGAAGAAGTTGAAAAAATTAATAATAAATTCGTACAGAAAAAAAATCCTGAAAAATTAGTAAAAGTCGGACCCTCTGAGTCAATGTCTAAATCAAAAAAGAATGTTATAGACCCAGAGTATATAATAAACAATTATGGAGCTGACTCTGTAAGGTTGTTTATTTTATCTGATAGTCCACCAGAAAAAGATGTTCAATGGTCAGAGCAAGGAATGGTTTCTTCATATAAATTTATTCAAAAATTATGGATCCTGCATAATGATATAAAAAAAATTGTATCAAATAGCAAAAGTCAAAATACAGATAAAGATTTAGAAAAATTTGTAAACCAAATGATTGCAAAGATCACAATAAACTTAGAAAAATTTAATTATAACGTAATCATAGCCAACATGTATGAAACGTATAATTTTTTTGTAAATTACATCAAAAAAAGTAAAAATTATGAAAATTTAAAAATAAATTATTTAAAAATTCTTATATGTTTTTCTCCAATAATCCCACACTTTTCAAGTGAGTGTATTCAAGATTTGGGAGTAGTTGGAAAATTGGAATGGCCTAAATATAATTTATCTATAATAAATGATGATGAAATAAAAATTGTTGTACAAATTAATGGAAAAAAAAGGTCAATTTTAAGTATTAAAAAGGGTATTGAAGAAAATGATGTTTTAGACCTTGCAAAAAAAGATAAGATTATAGAAAAATATTTAAAAAATAAGGAAGTGAAGAAAATAATATTTATAAAAGATAGATTAATAAACATATTAATTAATGAGTAAATTTTTCAAATTATTATTAATAATTTTTTTTCTAAAGAGTTGCTCATACGAACCAATACATTTAAACAAAAATTTTAATTTTCAATTTACTGAAATAAGTTTTGAAGGAGAAAAGAATATTAACGAAATAATAAAGAGAAAATTGCTTTCTAGTACCAGCGGTGAGATAAAGTATGATTTATTCTTTAAATCAAAAAAAATTAAAGAAATAATTAAATCAGATACAAAAGGGGATCCAAAAGTATTTAGGATCATTGTTAATGTAAATTATAAAGTATTCAAAAACGGGGAACAAATTTTACAAAACGAATCTGTCAAACAGTCAACTTATAATAGTATAAATGATAAATATGAGTTAACACAATATGAGAATAATATTTTAAGAAGTCTATCTGATAATATATCTAGTGAAATATTGTTTTCTATAAAAGTATTAAATTAATGATAATAAAATCTTTTGAATTAAGTAAATTCAAAAAAACAAATTTTAACATTTTTCTATTTTATGGAAAAAATGAAGGTTTAAAGAAAGAATTGATAAATAAAAACTTTTTAGAAAATTTTGTAGGTACAATAAATAAGTATGAAGAAGCTGATTTTATTAGCAATTTAGATAACATTACAAATGAATTGCTTACCAAATCACTTTTTGAAACTAATAAAATAATAATAATTTCAAGAGTTGGCGATAAAATACTTAAATTTATAGAGGAAATCTTAGAAAAAAATTTGGTTGATGTAAAAATAATTTTAAAAACTGGGACTTTAGAAAAAAGATCGAAATTAAGGTCATATTTCGAAAAAAATAAGAGATTAGTAGTAGTTCCTTTTTATGAAGATGGAGAAAACGAATTATTTTCAATTGTTGTAAACTTTATAAATAAGCACAACATTAAAATTTCAAGGGAATCAATAAATTTATTAGTTAGTAGAGCTAGTGGAGATAGGGAAAACCTAAATATAGAATTAGAAAAAATATTAAGTTATTCCCTTTCAAAAAAAAATATAAATTTTGAAACAGTTCAAACACTTACAAATCTTGCAGAAAACTATGGTGTAAATGAATTAGCTGATAGCTATCTATCCAAAAACAAAAAAAAAATAGCTAAAATATTAAATGAAAATAATTATTCTGAAGAAGATTGCGTTTTAATTTTAAGAACAATTTTAAATAAATCTAAAAGATTGATGTATATAATTGAAAATATGAACTTGAGTAAAAATATTGATGAAGTATTATCAGATATAAAGCCTCCTGTATTTTGGAAAGAAAAAGAAAATGTAAAAAAACAAGCAATTACTTGGGATTTAGAAGACCTGAAAAAAAAAATTTATGAAATTAATGAAGTTGAGACATTAGTCAAAACGAACTCTAAAAATTCATTGAACCTAATATCTGATTTTATCGTAAATCACTAATAATTAGATTTGATAATATTTATAAGTCTATCTAATTGTTCAATTTCTTTGTATTCAATACTTAGGATTCCAGAATTATTTTTTTTATTATTTAAAAATACTTTCATTCCAATTTTGCTAGATAATTCATCTTCTGTTGCAGCTATATTTGGGTCTTTTGAATTACTAAATTTTTTACTGCCATTTTTTAAAAGTTTAACCAAGTTTTCACTTTGTCTTACAGATAATTTTTTCTTTACTATTTTGTCAGCTAATAAAACAGCATTTTCTAGACCAACTAGTATTTTTGCATGACCTTGGGAAATTTTTTGGTTTCTTATCATATCAATTATTTTATTAGGTAATGAAAGTAATCGAATAGAATTTGAAATATGCGATCTGCTTTTACCTATAAATTTTGCAACCTTGTCTTGATCATAATTAAATTTATCTATAAGGTTTTTATAACTTTCTGCTTCTTCAACAGCATTAAGATCCTTTCTTTGAACATTTTCTATAATAGCTAATTCCAGCGATTTTAAATTATCTGCTGATATTATTAAAACTGGCACTTCATGAAGTCCTGCTTTTTGAGCTGCCTGCCATCTTCTTTCACCCGCTATAAGTTCATATTTACCTTCTTCATCATCTGAATTTCTTACTATTAGAGGTTGGATAATTCCTCTTTCTTTGATTGAATTAGTTAGTTCATCTAAAGCTTCTTTTTCAAAAAATTTCCTAGGTTGATTTTTATTTGGAACTATTGAGCCAATAGAAATTTTAGAATTTGAGCTCTTAATGTCGATATCTCCAATTAATGAGGACAGACCTCTTCCTAGTCCTTTCTTATTTTTAAAAGGATTTATCATGCTGCACTCTCTACTTGTTTATCTTGCTCTAAAAATTCCTCCGTAAATTTAAAGTAAGCCTTGCTTCCAGGACAAATTTTATCATAATGGAGAACAGGCATTCCATGGGATGGTGCCTCCGACAATCTAACATTTCTTGGAACGGTAGTTGAGTAAACCTTGTCTTTAAAATAATTTCTTGCTTCTATTTCAACTTGACCTGATAACTTGTTCCTTTTGTCAAACATAGTAAGAAGGATACCTCTTATTTCAAGACTTGGATTTAAATTGGATTTAATTCTCTCAATAGTTTTGATGAGTTGCGTAATACCCTCCAATGCAAAAAATTCTGTCTGTAAAGGCACTACCAGAGCTTCAGATGCTACCAATGCCATAATTGTAAGTAAGCTCAAAGATGGAGGACAGTCAATTAGGATATAATCATATGTTGCTCCAGAATCATTTAAAATAGCGGTTAATTCGTCTTTTAATTTAAAGGCTCTACGATTATCTCCTGCTGTTTCAACCTCAAGACCTGATAAATCAACATTTGACGTAATTAGACTCAAATTTTTAAAACTTGTAGATTGTATCACTTCATTAATTCTCTTATTTCCATTTAAGACACTGTAAATTGTTAACTCTGAGTTTGTAGTATTAGATAGCCCTAGACCAGTTGTAGCGTTACCTTGTGGATCTAGATCTATCACAAGTATTTTTTTACCTCTCATGGACAATCCTGCAGCTAAGTTTATTACAGTAGTTGTCTTACCTACTCCACCTTTTTGGTTTATGACTGAAATAATTTTTTTGTACATTTTTTTTTCTTAAATAAATTTTTTATTTACATTATAAATATTTTTAATTGTATTTTTAAGTGCAACCATAAACTNGGTATTTACATAATTTTTTTTAAGCATCTTTTTTTTCCAAATTTGAAATTTTAACAATAAGTGAATCGTTATTTGTTGAACTTTTTTTTTCTTCATAATCGAATTTCCAAACTTCAAGAGCATCCTTTAATATTTTTTTTCCACTTGTTCCTAAAAATCCAACAATGTATTTGAAATTTTTGAAATTTGTTTTTGCTATTTGAAATATTGTAGGCAAAGGTTTAAAGGCTCTAGAAATTATGAGATCAGTTTTTAAATCTTTTTCGTTAAAAATATTTTTTTGATAAATTTCACAATTTAAATTAAATTTTTTAGTCATTTGTTTCAGGAATCTACTTTTGTGATAACTTTTTTCATAAAAAATTAGCTTAAATGAAGGATTTTTTGATTTCATCAAGATTCCCAAAACTATACCAGGCAATCCGGCTCCTGATCCAAGATCAGTACAAACTGATATATCTTTTTTATTAATAAAATCAATAGTTTGAGCACTATCTTTAATATGTCTTGTATTTATTGACTTTTCTGTAGACTTACTTATTAAATTCATTGTTTTATTTCTTGAAATTATTTCATTAGAGTATTCCTCCAGCTCCAATAATGTTTCACGTGAAACATTTTGGAATGATAATTTTTCAATTTTTAAAAAATCCGAATCAATCAAGCTGTATGCTTAATAGACTTTCTTTTTAGATGAGACAACAAAATATATACTGCTGCAGGAGTAATTCCATCAATTCTTAAAGCCTGACCCATAGTTTTAGGCTTAATTTTTTTAAATTTTGATTTAACTTCGTTGGATAATCCAGCAAAACTGTCATAGTCTAGATTTTCTGGAATTATTAAATTTTCATCTCTTTTAAACGCAATAATATCAGCGTTTTGTTTCTTTAAATATCCTTTGTAATGTGAACTTATTTCAAGCTGCTCATCTATTTCACGTGAAAAATATGTTATTTCAGGCCATATTTCTCTAATTTTACCCATATTTACATATTTTTGGCCTAATACTTCATAGGCTGAACGTCTAATTCCATCTTTAGCAATATTTATTCCAAATTTTGAAATTTTAGATGGTGTAATGAATAATTTATCCATTTTAGACTGAATTTTTGATAATTGATCTTGTTTTTCTTGAAATTTTTCTTTTCTCCTATTTAAAACTAATCCATTGTTTATTCCAATTTCAGTNAATCTAATATCAGCATTATCTGATCTTAATGTAAGTCTATACTCTGCTCTTGAAGTAAACATTCTGTAAGGCTCGATAACTCCTTTGGTTATAAGGTCATCAATCATTACTCCTATATATGCTTGTGATCTATCGAGAATAAATGGCTCTTTTCCCTTAATTGCCAGCGCAGCATTTGCTCCTGCAATCAATCCTTGAGCTGCAGCTTCTTCATAACCAGTTGTACCATTGATCTGACCTGCTAAGAATAAATTTTTTATTTTCTTTGTCTCAAGTGTTATAAAAAGTTCCCTTGGATCAACAAAATCGTATTCGATGGCATATCCTGGCCTTAATATTTTTACATCTTCTAAACCATTGATTTTACTACATATTTCTTGCTGAATGTTTGCAGGTAATGAAGTAGATATACCATTTGGATAAATTACATGGTCATTTAATCCTTCGGGCTCTAAAAAAATTTGATGTCGTGGTTTATCTGCAAATTTTTTTATCTTATCCTCAATTGAAGGACAATATCTTGGACCCACTCCCTTTATTCTTCCTGAGTAAATGGCGCTTCGTTTTATATTCTTAGAGATAATTTTATGAACTTCGTTATTGGTATATGTCATTCGACAAACGATTTGTTTATTAATATTTTTCTTAGTTAAAAAAGAAAAAAAATATGGATCATCATCTGCATGTTGTTCTTCTAAATTTTTAAAATTTATTGTACGGCCGTCAAGTCTTGGGGGCGTACCAGTTTTTAGTCTGCCAATTTTAAAATTATATTTTTTTAATTGCTCGCTCAACCCAGTAGAAGGTTTTTCATTAAATCTTCCAGCCGGAGTTTTATCGTCTCCAATATGTATTAAACCATTCAAAAAAGTGCCAGTTGTCAAAATTATTTTGGATGATTTAATTTCTTTTCCTGATTGTGTTATAAAGCCAATTATATTATTTTTTTTAAATATAAATGAAATTACAGGGTCTGAAAAAATCTTTAAATTACAGTAGTTTACAAGTTTTTGTTGCATATATTTCTTATATAATGATCTATCACTTTGCGTTCTAGGGCCTCTTACAGCTGGCCCTCTACTTCTATTTAGTAATCTAAATTGAATACCAGATTTATCTGCAACTTCGCCCATAACACCGTCTAGCGCATCTATCTCTCTCACAAGATGACCTTTGCCTAGTCCTCCAATCGCTGGGTTACAAGACATCTCTCCAATAGTATCAAATCTATGGGTAAAAAGAGCAGTGTTAACTCCTATTCTTGCAGATGCAGCTGCAGCTTCACACCCTGCATGTCCACCTCCAATTACAACAACATCAAATGTTAGTTCATTTTTCATAATTTTAATTTATTATTGAAATTAAAATATACAAGAAAACACTACAAAATGTCGAAAAAATCAATAATTACAACGATTATTTTCCAATGCAGAAGTCATTGAAAATTGAACCCAATACCTCTTCGACATCAACTTTGCCAACGATCATTCCAAGATATCTTGTTGCCAATCTTAAATCTTCCGCCCCTTTATCAAAATCTTCCAATGATTTTTTTTCTTCAAAATTTTTTAAATGCTCTAGACAATTTTTAAGATTAGATCTATGTCTTTCCCTCGTGATGTAAATATCTTCAGTTGAAATAAATTTATTTTTTAAATTTTCTCTTATAAGATTTATAAGTTTATCTAAATTTTTTTCTTGCTTTACTGATACAAAAATTGGATTATGATTTGTTATTTCATCACTAATGGCGTCAATTCCAAGATCTGATTTATTTACAACTAAAATTGCCTTTTTCATTGTAAGATCATCAAAAAAGTGAGTAAAATCAACGCTTTTTGGCTCTACAACAATAATATTTAGATCAGCATTTTCGGCTTTCTCTAAAGCTAATTTTATTCCTTTTTTTTCTATTTCATCTTTTGAAAATCTTATTCCTGCTGTATCAGATATTATAACTGAAAAACCATCTAAATTTAAGTGGGCTTCAATAACATCTCTCGTTGTACCTGCAATTTCAGAAACAATTGCAACATCTCGTCTAGATAGATAATTTAAAAGTGACGATTTACCAGCATTAGTAGGCCCAACAATTGCGATTTTAAAACCTTCTCTAATTTTTTCTCCTATTCTTTGGTCATTTAGTATTTTTTCTATTTCAATTATAATTTTTTTTGTTTCGGAGTGCATATTTTTTAAAATATCACTTGGCAAATCATCCTCAGGAAAGTCAATTTTTGCCTCTAGATTTGATAGCATTTTTATTAGTCTTGCTCTTAAAGAATTAAATTTTTCTGAACTTTTACCAGACATAATTTTTATAGCTTGTTGTCTTTGAATTTCTGTCTCAGATGAAATCAAATCAGATATACTTTCCGCTTTAAGTAAATTAATTTTTCCATTTTGAAAAGCAATCTTAGTAAATTCACCTGGTTCTGCTAATCTACATCCATCAATTTTTGAAATAGATAAATGCATGGCATCAATAACTGCTTTGCTGCCATGGATGTGAAATTCTGCCATATCCTCACCTGTGTAACTTTCAGGGCTCGGAAACCATAATAAAATTCCCTCATCTATTAACTCATTTGTTTCAGGATTTTTAAATTTTCTTAAAGATGCAATTTTTGGACTTGGAATTGGTAGAAAAGTCATACTTTTCAATACTTTTTTTGTGTTTAATCCCGATACCCTTATCACTGCAATACCGGACAATCCTGGTCCTGAAGAAAGTGCATATATAGTCATTTTATTATAGCTACAATATGAATTTAATATAAAAATAATTCAATGATTATTTGGCTTGCATCTTATCCAAAAAGTGGAAATACATGGGTCAGGTCTTTCCTATCTGCATACTATTATTCATCTAAAGGAAAATTTGATTTTGAATTATTAAAAACTATAAAACAGTTTCCTAGCAAAGATTTTTTTGACAGAAGGTTGAGCAGTATTGAAGAGGCTTCTAAAAATTGGCTAATTGCACAAAAAAAAATTATTGAAAAAAAAAAAATTTGTTTCCTAAAAACTCATAATATAAATGGGGCTTATAAAGGGAAAAGTTTTACTACTAATGAATTTACAGCAGGTGCAATTTATATTGTTAGAGATCCAAGAAATGTTCTTACATCATTAATGAATCATTACTCTTTAAATGAAAGTGAAGCACTAAAAATGATAAACAGTATTTATAGAAATTTAAATGATGAAAACGATAGTGAAAATTTCTCAAATTATTCTTTTATTAGTTCTTGGGCAAACAATTATAACTCTTGGAGTAAATCAAAAAATATTAATACTTTATTAATTAAATATGAAGATTTGGAAAATGACACAAGTAATTCTTTTAGAAAGATTTTAAATTTTATAAACAAAATAACCAAAGATGAGAAAAACATAAACAATGAAAAATTTGAATTAGCACTTAAAACAACCAATTTTGAAGTTTTAAAAAAAAAAGAGGAGATTGAGGGATTCGAAGAAGCAGCTTATTCAATAAAAGACAGAAAAGTTATTTCTTTTTTTAATCTAGGAAAAAAAAATAACTATAAAAAACTCCTAAGGTCAGAAACAGTAAAGTTTATTGAAAAAGTGTTTGGGAAAGAAATGAAAGAATTGGGCTATATATAAGCTATGACGGTTTATTCATAGAATTAAAAAAATCTGAATTATTTTTCGTATCTTTAAGCTTCGAATTGATAAATTCAATTGCATCCATTGATCCCATTGGAGCAATTATTCTTCTTAGCACGTTCATCTTTTGAAGATCATTTTTTTCAAATATAAGCTCTTCTCTTCTAGTTCCTGATTTTGTGATATCAATTGCGGGGAATATTCTTTTTTCAGAAATTTTTCTATCCAATATAGTTTCGCTATTACCTGTGCCTTTGAATTCCTCAAATATTACTTCATCCATTCTACTTCCAGTATCTATTAAAGCTGTCGCAATAATTGTTAATGAACCTCCTTCTTCTATGTTTCTTGCTGCACCGAAAAAACGTTTTGGTCTTTGTAAAGCATTAGCATCAACTCCGCCTGTTAGTACCTTACCAGAACTTGGAACTACCGCATTATAAGCTCTGCCTAGTCTTGTAATTGAATCTAACAAAATTACTACATCCTTTTTGTGTTCTGTTAATCTTTTAGCTTTTTCAATAACCATTTCGGCAACTGCGACGTGTCTTTGAGCGGGCTCATCAAAAGTTGAACTAATGACTTCACCATTTACAGTTCTCTGCATATCCGTCACTTCTTCAGGTCTTTCATCTATTAATAGAACCATAAGATAGCACTCTGGATGGTTAGCTGTTATTGAGTTCGCTATACTTTGTAATATCATTGTTTTTCCAGCTTTTGGAGGTGAAATAATTAAAGATCTCTGACCTTTACCTATAGGGCTTACTAAATCAATTAGTCTTGGGGTTAAGTCTACTTTTTTTTCAACTTTATTGGTTTCTACCTCCATAACTAATTGTTTGTTCGGGTAAAGTGGCGTTAAGTTATCGAATGCTATTTTGTGTTTGAATTTATCAGTTTCTTCAAAATTGATTTTACTAACTTGAAGTAATGCAAAATATCTTTCTCCTTCTTTTGGTGCCCTTATCGGTCCTTCTACTGTATCGCCAGTCCTTAAACCAAATCTTCTAATTTGATTTGGGCTTACATAAATATCATCGGCACCAGGCAAATAATTTGATTCCATTGCTCTTAAAAAACCAAATCCATCTTGAAGTAATTGAAGAACTCCTCCTCCAGTAATTTCCTCTCCTTTTTCTGCAAGTTTTTTTAATATTGCAAAATAAATTTCTTGCCTTCTTAAAGTACTCGCATTTTCAATTCCTAAATTTTCAGCTTCTGTAATGAGCTTTTCAGAGCTTTTTTCTTTTAATTCTTGAATATTCATAATTTGGGGAGTTTGTTTAGATATATTTAATATAATAATCTGTTTAAAAAATTTCAAGCCTATAAAGGCTTAAATATTACAACAAAAACAATCAAAATAAGCAATATTGTAGGNATTTCATTNATTAATCNATAAAATTTGTGNGAATGANTATTTTGATCANTTTTAAACTNNTTNANANTNNTNCCTANNTAGAANTGATANANGGTNAGNAAANNCACAAATATTATTTTTANTNNCATCCATNNTTGNCCTAANTGNTGAAACCCTATNCTGTGAATTAAAAGTANGCCAAATANCCANGAAAGNATCATGGCTGGTGTCATAATAAAAAAANATAATTTTTTTTCCATNGTCTTAAATACATCTGAAATTTTTTTATCATCATTNTTTTCNGCATGATATACAAAAATTCTTGGNANATATAANAAACCNNCCATCCANGAAATAACNGAAATTANATGCAAAGATTTAAANAGNANATANTAATTCATNNATTANATATTTCNTTTAATTAAACTATTNAGNANTTTTATATGATCNTCATTNTCATTAAGACATGGTATCATATCAAAATTTTCACCACCCGATTGCATAAAGCTTTCTTTTCCTTGAATTAATATTTCTTCTAATGTTTCTACACAGTC
>FUFK010044846.1_pt1 | contig 12358 bp, 11 predicted proteins | sample 1021851 | NCBI WGS metagenome assembly FUFK01 (sample SAMEA51879418, study PRJEB19060) | metagenome
TCAGCTGGTGCAGAATTTGTAGTAGTAGTATGTGGTGAAATTATGACGATGCCTGGTCTTCCTAGAGTTCCAGCAGCAGAAGCTATTGGACTTGATGAAAATAATGAAATTGCTGGACTATTTTGATAAAAATAGTTCATTAAACAGTATTTAGTTATAATTTAGGATATATTTCTTGGAGAATTAATAATGAGTAATGATTTAAAATTTTACATAAATGGTGAGTGGGTAAAGTCAGAATCAAACGAAACAATTGATGTTATAAATCCTGCAAATGAGGAAGTAATAGGACAAGTTACTGCTGGTACTAAAGGAGATATTGATAAAGCTGTTAGTGCTTCATTAGATGCCTTTTCTTCTTTTCAACAAACAACAAAAGCACAAAGAATAGAATTACTCAAAAATATAATTACTGAATACGAAGTTAGATATGATGATTTCGTTCAAACCATTTCTAGAGAAATGGGATCCCCAATTTGGTTGTCAGAAGCAGCGCAAGCTAAGACGGGAATTAAAAATATTCATGAAACTTTGGATGCATTAGAGAATTATGAATTTGAAAGACCTGAGGGAGACTATACTTTAATAAAAGAACCTATTGGAGTAATAGGGATGATAACTCCATGGAATTGGCCAATGAACCAAATTACTACAAAAGTTTCTGCAGCATTGGCAGCAGGATGTACCATGGTTCTTAAACCCAGTGAGATATCTCCTTATTGTGCAATGCTTTTAGCAGAAGTATTTGATAAAGCAGGCGTCCCTAATGGAGTATTTAATGTAGTAAATGGATATGGTCCTACTGTAGGAGCAGCATTATCCGAGCATCCTGATGTAGCTATGATGTCATTCACTGGCTCAACCAGGGCAGGTATTGCTGTAGCTCAAGCATCAGCAAGTTCGGTCAAACGGGTTCATCAAGAACTTGGCGGCAAATCTTCAAATATAATTCTTGATGATGTGCCTGATCTAGAAAAATCTGTAAAAGGCGGTGCAGGACATTGTTTTTTAAATTCAGGACAATCATGTAACGCTCCAACAAAAATGCTTGTTTCCTCAAAGAATTACGATAAGGCTGTAGAAATTGCTGCAGCAACTGCAAACAGTACTACTGTTGGAGACCCAAATGGAGAATATAGATTGGGACCAATTGCAAATAAAGTTCAATACGAAAAAATTATTAAATTGATAGAAATAGGTATTCAAGAGGGCGCAACATTAGTCGCAGGAGGAGTTGAAAAACCAGATGGATGTGAAAAAGGTTACTACGTTAGACCCACAGTTTTTGCAAATGTGACAAATGATATGACGATAGCAAAAGAAGAGATATTCGGCCCTGTTCTTGTAATGATTAAATATAATAATGAAGAAGAGGCTATCAATATTGCTAATGATACTGAATATGGTCTTGCAGGTTATGTTCAGGGTGATCCCGATCATGCCAGAGAAGTTGCTCGAAAAATAAGAGCTGGACAAGTAATAATTAATGGAGGCGCAAGAGGAACTGGAGCTCCTTTTGGAGGCTATAAAGCTTCAGGAAATGGAAGAGAGCATGGCCTTCATGGTCTAGAAGAATGTCTAGAAACTAAAGCAATTATTGCTCCATAAATTAATCTAACAGATCAGGCTGCATTTTTACTATTTTATCAAATGCAGGTTGATAACTTGCCCAAGCAGCTATATCGTTAGCGATGAATTCCCTAGTTTTGACTGCCGTCTCATGTGATACCGAAATTGGTTTACCTGCAGCTTCAGCCATCANNTGTGCTTGACAACATCTTTCCATAGACATGTAAAACCATAGTGCAATGTCAACNGANGGNCCCGTAGTNAAAATNCCNTGATTTTGTAATATAGCTACTTTTTTATCTCCNANAGCTTTNGCTATTTCNTCTCCNTCNTCNACNTCNTCNACAACNCCTGANAAATCNTTATANATACCTTGATTTTCNTAAAATGCNCATGCATCTTGAGANATTGGATCAAGNAATTTTCCTAANGTTGANAANGTTCTTCCATATATTGAGTGAGAATGAGCAGCAGCATTNACNTCAGGTCTTGCTTTATGAAGCCTTGAGTGAATAGCAAATGCAGCAACATTNACATCTTTNTCACCNTGAACTACTTTACCATCATGATTAACTAGTAAAAGATCTGANACAGATATTTGAGAAAAATGAACACCAAGTGGATTTACCCAAAAATGATCTTTAAATTCAGGATCTCTATAAGTGATGTGTCCNGCAACACCNTCATTAAANCCAAAATAATCAAATAACCTGAATCCTGCAGCAAGTTTTTCAAGTTGGTTACGTCTTTCTTCAGCAGGATTTGCAAACTCTTGAAAAACTAGGCCTTTTTCTTTGAGAGGCAACCTTCCATCAGTAGTATCTATTTTAATAGGTGTAACATTTGACATAGTTTTTATTCTCCATAGCTCTATAATGTTAAAATAGCTTATCAAATATACTAACAAATATGAAATATAGAATAGAAAAAGATAGCTTAGGTGAGGTTAAAGTTCCATCAAAGGCNCTATGGGGCGCTCAAACACAAAGAGCTGTGAATAATTTTCCAATAAGTGGAATAAAGATGGATTTTCCATTTACCAAGTCATTTGTTTCCTCATTAGGTCTAATTAAGGACGCAGCGGCAAAGGCAAATCTAAGATTAAAATTAATATCTTCAAAGAAATCCAAGGCTATATCCAGAGCAGCAAAGGAAGTATGGCAAGAAAAGCATCATCACGAATTTCCAATTGATGTATTTCAAACTGGTTCTGGAACAAGCTCTAACATGAATGCAAACGAAGTTATTGCAAATTTAGCAAGCAAATATGCNAANCTTGATGTCAATGCAAATGATGACGTNAATATGAGTCAAAGTAGCAATGATGTTATACCAACAGCTATTAAGATAAGCTCTCATATGGATTTAACAAAAAAACTTTATCCCGCATTAGATAAATTAATAATCACTATCGAGAAAAAAGCCATTTCATTGAGAGGAACTATTAAAACTGGTCGAACTCATCTCATGGATGCCATGCCTGTTGATTTTGCAGAAGAGCTTTATGCTTGGTCAAGTCAACTAAAGTCTTCAAAAGAAATGTTGTTAATTATTGAAAAAAAATTACTTGAGCTACCACAAGGNGGAACAGCTGTTGGGAGCGGGATCAATGCTCACAAAAATTTTTCGAAATATTTTGCTCAGGAAATGACAAAACTTTTGGGAAAGGGCAATAAATGTGTTCCTAGTAAAAACTTTTATCACGAATTGAGCGCACAAGATTGTTCNGTTCAGTTNTCTGGAGAACTNAAAAATTTAGCCTTAATTCTTATGAAAATATCTAATGATCTTAGATGGATGAACAGTGGTCCTTTAGCTGGACTCTCTGAGATAGAATTAAAGGCTCTTCAGCCAGGAAGTAGTATCATGCCTGGTAAAGTCAATCCAGTCATTCCAGAAGCAGTTGCAATGGCATCCGCTGATGTTATTGGGAATGATGTATCNATAACAGTTGCTGCTCAATCTGGNAATTTTCAACTTAATGTTATGTTACCAGTGATAGCTTATAACCTTCTTAAAAGNATTAATCTTTTATCAGGNGCAATGAATGNCNTATCAAANAATACTATNAGCAGCTTTAAAGTAAATAAGAAAAATCTTGAAGTATCATTATCCAAAAATCCTATTCTTGTAACTGCATTAAATCCAATAATTGGATATGAAAAGTCTGCATTTATTGCTAAAAAAGCTTATAAAGAAAANAGACCAATAATTGATGTTGCAGCTGANGAGACTGANATACCAAAAGCTAAACTNGNTAANNTACTCGATCCNTCAAAGTTAGCAAAGGGCGGAATATAAATTGACTAAAGACTTAGTGACTAGTANNTGTGAAGCTTGTAGANCAGATGCTCCTGTTTTAGAAAACAANGAAATTCAAGAATTATTATCTCAAATACCATCNTGGAGAGTTTTTGAAGAAGATAATACAAAAAAAATTATATGTTCTTTTNTTTTTTTAAACTATGNCGATTCTCGTAATTTTNTNAATAAAGTTGCTGACCTTGCTGAGGAAGAAGACCATCATCCAGAGATAATTCTTGAATGGGGAAAAGTNACTGTTACATGGTGGTCACACAAAATTAAGGGTCTTCATAAGAATGACTTTATTTGTGCATCCAAAACAGATGCACTTTTTGAAAATCTTCATAAGTCTTAAAAAAAATGNAGCAAAACGAAAAGCCATTTCAATTTTTAGCATGGATTGCTACATCAATATTAATTCTTGCAGCATTACTAGCAAGCTTTGTTCCTGCCCTGGAATATCACCATTGGGCATTCATAATTGCTAATTCTTTATGGGTAGTTGTTGGATATTTATGGAAAGAAATGTCACTTATAGTTCTTAATGCTGGCTTAACAATTATTTATGTATTAGGCTTGGTTTTATAAAAATATAAATTTTGAAATAAAAATTAATGTTAAGAACCAGGCTCCTGAGGCAATATCTCTGAATTCGCCATTAAATATTTTCAAAAAAACATAAGTCAAAAAACCCAAAGCTATTCCATCTGCAATTGAGAATGTTAATGGGATCATTACTATGATTACAAGCGCTGGTAAAAGCTCAGCGGTCGAAGACCAATTCAATTTTTCCATGCCGCTAAGCATCAATATCGCTACATATATNANAGCTCCAGCAGTAGCATATGGTGGAATTATTGAAGCAAGAGGGGATAAGAACATAGCAAATAAAAATAATAAACCAACAACAATAGAGGTAAGTCCAGTTCGTCCTCCGGCTTCAACTCCAGCTGAGCTTTCTACATAACTTGTGACAGGGGAACAACCAAAAAATGTTCCAAATATACTAGCGCTACTATCAGCTTTAAGAGCTTTATTAAGCCCATCAGACTTTTCATCATTGCTTATTAAGTTTGCTCTTGTAGCAACACCAAGCAGCGTGCCGGTCGTATCAAACAAATTTACAAATAAAAATGACATAATTATTGTTAACATTCCAAGATTTAATGCTCCTAAAATATCTAGTTTCATAAATGTTGGTGCTATTTCAGGTGGATATGACACAATACCATTAAATTCTATTAAACCTACAAAATATGCAATTAAAGTTGTTGTTAAAATACCAATTATTATTGCTCCTGTTACTTTTCTAACAGATAAAATTGAAATAATTAGAAATCCTATTGCAGCAAGAAGTGTCTCGATTTGGGAAAATTCACCAAGCGATAAAAGAGTGGCTTGATTACCCACAATTATTCCACCATTTTTTAAGCCAATAAGCCCGATAAATAAACCCACTCCAGCACCCATGGCAATTCTTAGATTTAGAGGAATGCTTGATATCATCCATGCTCTTAACCTTGTGATACTCATGATAAAAAATAACACACCTGCTAAAAATACAGCACCCAAAGCCACTTCCCATGAGTAACCCATTTCTCCAACCACTGTGTATGTAAAAAAAGCGTTAAGCCCCATACCCGGAGCTAATCCTATTGGCCAATTAGCAAAAAAACCCATCACAAAACATGCTATTGCTGCAGCAAGACATGTTCCAACGAAAATTGCTCCTTGATCCATACCACTTAATGCCATTATTTGTGGATTCACAAATATTATGTATGCCATAGTAATAAATGTTGTAAATCCAGCTAAAAATTCTTTTTTAATGGTGGTATGATTGTCTTGAAGTTTAAAAATCTGATCTAAAGTTTGTTTCATAAATTTTTAAATTTAAAAATTTTATTAGAATTAAAAGTATACAATTAATTGAAAGTTAAATAGTCATTAATTGTAATTATATTTTCTTTTTTAGACATGATTTTTTGGCATACATATTGCATNTAAACATTATACAAATGTAAAAAGGGAACACTTATGAAATTTGGAATTAATCAACTACCTAAGATACTCGTAGCAACCATTTTTATGCTTCATTTGAATGCTTATTCACAAGACGAACAAAGTGTTTTTGAAGAAGTTATTGTTACAGCTGAAAAAAGAGATGAAAGTCTCCAAGATGTTTCTCAAGCTGTCACGGCTATTACTGACACCGAAATTGAAGCAAAAAATATCACATCGTTTGTAGACCTCACTGCAGTTGTGCCAGGCGTCACAGTTGCCAAGAATGAAGGTTATAAAACAGTTATTTCTATTCGAGGTGTTGGCAATGAAACAAACCAAAACGCAATTGCTGCTCCGTCAGTTGCTTATCATATGGATGGCATTTTTATAGCATCACCTTTTTCTCTCCAAACAGATTTCTTAGATGTTGAGCGTATTGAAGTTTTGAGAGGTCCTCAGGGAACATTATTTGGTCAAAACTCTACTGGTGGAGCAATAAATGTTATTAGCAAAAAACCATCAACAGATTCTCTAAGCTCTAAAGTGCAAGTAACTGCAGGTGATTATGGTCTTATGAAAGTTAGTTCTTCAACTAATTTCCCAATATCAGATACCCTTGCAACAAGATTTTCTTTTTCTTCAGTTGAAAGAGATGGATTTAGTGAGAATATTCAGCTTGGTCAAGAATTAGACGATGCAAATAGCATAAGTTTAAGAAGTGATTGGATCATGGAATTAAGTGATACCTCTTCACTTAGATTTTTTGCACAATATTTTGATTCTGATAGAAATGGAGCTGCCATGAAGGGTATCGATGATTACTTAGCGCCAGATCCTAGAGAATTGATCCAAGATACAATGTCCAAACAAGAGTTGAGTTCAAAGGTTTTTGCTCTTACTTATGAATCAGATCTTGGATTTGCTAATCTTAAAGTGATGGCTAGTGTTCAGGAAGATGATATTTTGGTTGTTAGAGATAACGATAGACACTCATTTGGAAGACAGCTTATGCTATCAATACCTGGCTTTGCAGGTGTAACATATCCTCAAGCAGAATTTAATCCTGAGACGTCTTTGGTTGATACAACTACGTTTGAGGTTAATCTAATTTCAAATGAGCCTCTAATGGATGGAAAGCTTGACTGGACAGTTGGTGCATTTTTCATGGAGCATGAAATAGAGAATATTATTCGTGGATATGTAGACGAGATAGGTGCTGATGATAACAATGGTGTGCTTATTTATGATTGTAGAGAATCTTTTGCTAATCCAAATTATTGTTATGATGTTAATGGACCTGATCCATGGTTCTTTTTTGAATTTGATTTTGTAACAGATACTTTTCCGACAAGGGAATCTTTTTCAGTATATGCACAAACAACATATAGTTTTTCAGATCAGTTGCGTCTTATCAGTGGTTTACGATATATAGATGATGAAGTTGAATCTTGTGTTAAAAACTTTTTTACAACAGTTTGCGATAACCTTTCAAGTAGCTCAGATGAAACTACTGGAAAAATTGCTGTTGAATATGATTTCAATGGATCAACAATGGGTTATGCATCATATACAATTGGATCCAAACCAGGCGGAACAAACCTTACTTATGGTTTTAGTACCAGAGAAGAGCTTGATGCTGCTTTCAGATTTACATCACCAGTAGTTACACCAATGGTTTTTAGAGCTTTTGAATCTGAAAATTTGGAGTCTTTAGAGTTTGGCCTTAAATCAGATTTTTTTAACGGAAAAGCTAGGGCAAATATAGCAGTATTTTCATATGATTATGAAAACTTACAATTTCAAGCAACTGACCCAGACCCATACCGCGGTGGTGTAGCCAATATTCCAAATTCTGAAATGGATGGAGTCGAAATCGAGTTCACAGCCCTATTAGGTGATTCAATAACTTTTGATATGAACCTCGGATTTATTGATACGGAAGTTACATCTGAATATGAAGTGCTTGATAATGTATTAGCATATCAATATTTCTTTGAAGAAGAACAAGAAAGATATGACTTAAGAGAAGATGTTAAAGGAAATATGCTTGCTAAAACTCCTGAGTTTACTGCAGATGCTACTTTAACTTATGAAGGTGAGCTTGCTTCTGGTAATCCTATAAATGTTATTTTGCAGTTCATTAGAAGGGGAGAATTCATGCAACGTGTATCTAATAATCCATTTGTTGACACTGTTCCTGAGTATCAAATATTTAATTTGACTGTAGGAATAGATTTTCCAAACAATATGGATCTTGATTTTCTTCTGTTAAATGCAACAGATGAGAATGGAGTAAATTCAAGCATGACTGATGTTTTTGGTGTTGCCGCAACCGGTATTGAGTTAATACCACCAAGACAGGTAATGACTAGATTAAGTTATAACTTCTGATAAATCATAGCTATGCAGTTATAATCTCCATCTTATGTAAAGTTATACCTACATTTAATGGATAAATTATTTATAAAATCAGATGATTTGCTTAAAGATTCTTTCCAACTAGCTTGGAAGGTTTATAAGAGTGGTTTTGAACCAAATTATATTGTTGGAGTTTGGCGCGGCGGGGCTCCAATCGGAATAGCTGTTCAAGAATTCCTTAGTTATCTTGGAGTTAAATCTGACCATGTTGCAATTAGAACTTCCTATTACTCTGGTATTGATGAAAAGAAAGAAAGTGTTCAGGTATATGGTCTGAATTATGTAATTAGGCAGTTAGAATCTGAGGATAGATTGCTAATTGTCGATGATGTTCATGATACTGGACATTCAATTCAACAAATAATCAGTGATCTAAGATCTGCTTGTAAAAAAAACACTCCTGAAATAAGAGTTGCTACACCTTACTTTAAACCTGAGAAAAATCTTACTGATAATGTTCCTGATTATTATCTTCATGAGACTAATAAATGGCTTGTATTTCCTCATGAACTTGATGGCCTTTCTATTGAAGAGATTGAAATAAATAAACCTGAATTAAAGGATTTAATTTCAAATATTAAAAATAAAGTTTAGATTTCTAATTACCTATTAACTTTTTTTTCTTAACGGGTTTGGATATAATCTGATATGGACAAATTAAAACATAAAGCGTTAACATTCGATGACGTTCTACTTCTTCCTCGTTATAGTGACTTTCTTCCAAGTGAGGCAGACATATCATCTAATTTAACAGAGAATATCACTTTAAANATGCCTTTATTATCAGCTGCTATGGATACAGTGACTGAATCAAAAATGGCTATATCACTTGCTGAAGCTGGAGGAATTGGTGTTATACATAAAAATAACTCCATTGAAAAACAGGCTAATGAAGTTAAATCAGTAAAAAAATATGAAAGTGGAATTGTTCGTGACCCTGTAACAATTAGTTCAACAAATTCAATTGAAGAGTTAAAAAATCTTACAAATGAACTTAGCATTTCTGGAATGCCTGTTGTGGATAATGGACAATTAAAAGGAATTGTTACGGGGAGAGATTTTAGATATGCAGAAAATATGGATTCTAACGTTTCAACAATTATGACGCCCTTTGAGAAACTAGTTACTGTTAATGAAGGTTTCTCTCAAGAAGATGTTATGCAGTTAATGTATAAAAATAGAATTGAAAAAGTTTTAGTTCTAGATGAAAACAAAAATTTATCAGGGCTTGTCACAATGAAAGATATTGAAAAATCTGCACAGCATCCTAATGCAACTAAAGATAGTTCTGGAAGACTTAGAGTCGCTGCTGCAATAGGCACAGAAGAAAATACACTTAAAAGAGCCGAGGCGCTTTTTGATGCCGGAGCCGATGTTTTTGTAATTGATAGTGCGCATGGCCATTCTAAAAATGTTTTAAAGACTATAAAAACTGTAAAAAATCTATTTAAAGATGTTGAAATTATCGGAGGTAATATAGCAACTGCTGACGCTGCAGTGGAATTAGCAAAGGCTGGGGTTGATGCTGTTAAAGTTGGAATGGGTCCAGGATCAATTTGTACTACTAGAATTATTGCAGGCATTGGAGTCCCACAGATAACAGCAATTCTAGAAATAAGAGAAGCACTTAAAAAAAATAACGTAAAAATTATTGCAGATGGTGGTATAAGATTTTCAGGTGATATTGCTAAGGCAATATCTGCTGGAGCTGATTCAGTTATGCTTGGAAGTTTATTTGCAGGAACTGAAGAAGCGCCTGGCAAAGTCGAACTTTTTCAAGGAAGGAGTTTCAAGACTTATAGGGGAATGGGATCTATTGGTGCAATGACAGAAAGAAATGACGCCAATAGGTATCTCCAAGAGGATATTCAATCAGATAAATTAGTTCCAGAAGGCATTGAGGGAAGGGTACCTTATAAAGGATTAGTTATAAATGTAATAAATCAACTTGAGGGTGGCTTAAGACAAAGTATGGGATATGTAGGCTGTAAAGATATCAAATCTATGCAGCTAGACAGTCAATTTATTGAAATAACTAATGCTGGAATGACTGAAAGCCATGTACATGATGTGATGATTACAAAAGAGGCTCCTAATTATCAAAGAAGTTAATAATTAATGAGTAATTTATCAGTTAACTACAAAACTATAGATACTATTTTAGTTTTAGATTTTGGGTCCCAATATACTCAGTTAATTGCAAGACGTGTTAGAGAACTTGATGTTTATTCAGAAATTCTCCCTTGGGATATCGATGAAGAAAAAATAAAAAAACTTAACCCTAAGGGAGTAATTCTATCTGGAGGACCAAATTCAGTTACAAAGAGCTTTACTCCAAGGGCACCTCAAATGATTTTTGATTTAAATATACCTATTTTAGGTATTTGTTATGGAATGCAAACTTTGGCAGAGCAAATGGGAGGCAATGTAATATCTTCAGATAAAAAAGAGTTTGGTCATGCTGAGCTTGATATTGTTGCAGACTCAGTTTTATTTAACAATTTAGATAAAAAAATCAATGTATGGATGAGTCACGGTGATCAGGTTCAGGACTTACCAGATGATTATGAATTACTAGCTCTAACTAATACAGCACCAATAGCAGCAATGCAACATAAAAACTTACCAATATATGCTATTCAGTTTCATCCAGAGGTCACACATACCAAAAACGGAATCACAATTCTAGAGAATTTTATTTTTGACATATGTCATGCTCAAAATGATTGGAAAATGGATGATTTGATATCTTCAAGAATCGAGGAAATTAAACAGAAGGTAGAAAATCATAAGGTATTGCTTGGCTTATCTGGCGGTGTTGATTCATCAGTAACAGCTGTACTTCTTAACAAGGCAATTGGAAAAAAATTAACATGCGTATTTGTAGATAATGGATTATTAAGAAAAGGTGAAAGTGACCAAGTAATGCAAACTTTTAAAGAGAATATGAATCTAAATGTCATTAAATCAGACAGTCAAGACATTTTCATGAGACATCTTGAAAATATTGATGATCCAGAACAAAAAAGAAAAATTATTGGAAGAACCTTTATTGATGTTTTTGATGCTGAAGCAATAAAATTAAAGGATATAAAGTTTTTAGCACAGGGTACTATTTATCCAGATGTAATAGAGTCTTCAGGTTCTGAATCAAATGAAGCTAGAGTAATTAAATCTCATCATAATGTAGGAGGGTTACCTGAAGAAATGGAATTAGATCTAGTAGAGCCTTTGAGAGATCTTTTTAAAGATGAGGTCAGAAGAATGGGACTAGAACTTGGAATACCAAAAGAAATGCTAGAAAGGCATCCTTTTCCTGGACCAGGATTGGGCGTGAGAATTATTGGAGAAATTACCGTTGAGAAAACACTAATTTTACAAGAGGCGGACAATATTTTTATAGAAGAACTAATAAAGGCGGATTTATACGATAAAGTAAGCCAAGCATTTGCTGTTTTGCTACCCGTCAAGTCTGTTGGTGTAGTTGGAGATGAGAGAAGATACGCCGAAGTTATTGGTTTAAGGGCAGTTGAAACTGTAGATTTTATGACTGCAAGATGGGCCCATCTTCCTTACGAATTCTTGGAGCATGTCTCAAACAGAATAGTAAATGAAATAGAACAGGTGAGTAGAGTTGTATATGATATCTCAAGCAAACCTCCAGCAACTATCGAGTGGGAGTGACAAAATGAGTAAGAGTAAATATTTTTGGATTGATGCTTTTATGAATATTGGTGATTTTGTTGCCATTGGTGTACTTATATATTTTTGTATAAGAGAAGATATTTCTTGGTGGATTTTAATAATTGGTATAACTTATATTATCGGACAAAATTTTGTAAGAAATTATTTGGGTATAAATATTTATGCTCCTAAACTATCCAAAAGACTTAGGAAATAAAAATCTTGAGTTATAAAAGTTTGACAAAGTCTATAAATCAAGAAATAGCACTCAGAAACACAGTCATAGTAGGGGTTTCAGAGGTGGCTTTTGTGCTACTATAGAGTGGGAGTAATGATGCGTACGCTAAAAATCAGCACCTATTTAGCAGCAGATTTAGAG
>FUFK010020235.1_pt1 | contig 12352 bp, 17 predicted proteins | sample 1021851 | NCBI WGS metagenome assembly FUFK01 (sample SAMEA51879418, study PRJEB19060) | metagenome
GTCAACAATTACAAAATCAAAAATTTATGCACGATATGGCTTTAGTTCAGGCTAGAGCAGAATCTAGAACTCCAGGGGCACAGTTTGCTGGAGGATCATTGTCTGATGCAGCAAGAGCAGAACAACTTATGACTGATGCTGGGGAGATAACAAATAGAGAAGTTTTACAAGTAGCTAGAAGTATCTACGGTACAGGTCTACGTGCATAGAATTTATAATAATAAAAAAGATTAGAAATCATGTTACCTGGACCAATTTATAGTGGAAAAACTGGCAAAAGGCAATTCGAAGTAGGCGAGCCTGGGTTTAAAAAGGATAGTAAAGGATTTTTAGATAAATTTATAGGAGGAATGGATAGTTATTATGGTGGTCAAAAAGAAAAATCTGATACTGATAAATATCTAGACTTTATGAGAGAAACTAGAGATAAAACAAAATTTGGAGATATGTTAGGGGCTTCATCTAATGAAGTTGCTGAGGGTTTAAGTGTTTATACACCAAGAAGTACTCAACAAATGTTTATTCCAGGACAAGAAGGTAAGGGAGGATTTAATCCTATCGGAGCTGTAGTTGGAGGAATTAGAGGATTTTCTAGTGGAGGACCAATAGGTGCTATCGGAGGTGGTTTAGCAGGTGGATTTATGTAAATCAATTCAATATTTGGTTAATTTAGAATATCACTAACAAAGATTTTTAATAAGTAGAAATGGCAGTTCAATTAGCAGGTATACTTGCACCAGCATTAGCTAAAGTAGGGGCAATAAAATTACCTTTACTACTTAGGGCAGCAGGTGTCACTGCTGGAGCATTGCCAGGATTACGTCAAGGAAATTTAGGGCAAGCAATAGTGGGTGGTGGACTTGGTGCATTAGGAACTGCAGGACTTGGTGGAGTGACAACAGGTTTAGCAGGTAAAGCAGGATTACAAGCAGCAAAAATGGCAGGGTCTAAAGGTTTAGGTGCTACAGCAGCAGGAGTTTTAGGTAGAGCTGCTGTTCCAATTGGAATAGGTACTTTAGCAGGAGGGGGTACAGCAGGAATATTAGGAGGAGGTGTTGGTAATGTTGGTAGAGGAGCAGCAAGTTTAGCAGGATATGGAACAGTTGGAGGAGAAGGAATGGGTGGTTCAGCAGTTCCCCCAGGAATGGGACAGTTTGGAGGAGTATCTCCAACAGGTGACCCTTTGAATGTATTAAGTCCTTTAGGTTTAGATGCAGGTAGAAGACTAAGAACAATAAAAGATGCTGAAGCTTTAAGAGATGCTCAGAACATAGTTCTTCCAACTGTTAGAAAGTTTGCAGAGCAAGCTAAGAGAGATGAGTTCGCAAGAAGCATGGCTGGTGCAGGTATTAGACAGAATATAGCAACTCAAGCAGCTCTTACAGAAAATATGCAAAGAGCTGGATTAAACCTAGGTATGACTGCTGCTCAACAGGCAGGAGATGCCCTTACTCAGAGGTACAATTACTAAATGTCAAAACATACAGTTTCTCTTAATGGAATAGATACTGGGAAGGTTGGCAATAACAAAAGAGTTAAGCTAAGCGAAGAGTTTCCAGATCCTAGTAAAATAACTACTACTAGTGAGTATGCAAAGTACTTTGATATAACTCCACAAGCAGCAGTAGCTGAGTTAAATCCAACAGGAAATTTAGTACCAGTAAAACCTGAAAGACAGAAACAAGATGGTACTTTATCAAAAGTTTTTAATTTTTTATATGGTACTCCTGAAGGAGCAGAGACTGAGCTTGTAGATGGAAAACTCGTTGCAAAAAACAGACCAAAGAATATAGGAAGACTTACGGCAGGTCTTGCTGACGCATTAACTTTAAATATTACTGACTATGATAAACAGGGTGGTGGATTTTTTAGTGATGTTAATCAAATGTCAGGATTAGGTGGTAAACCAACAGATTTTAAATTAAGTAAAACAATTAAAGATCAATTAAAAAAAGATGTTGAAGCAGAAAAACTAGGTCCGTATGGAGATATGGATAAACTTGTTGAAGCAAATTTAAAATATGCTGAAGGAATGATTCCGTTGCAAAGAAAATTAGCAAGACAGCAGGCAATGGATTCTACTATGATGTACGCAGCATCAGAACCTATTAGACAGGCATTTTTAAATAGAGCTGCAGAACAGGCAATGCAAAGAGGATTAAGAGTAAGAGGAGCATTAGAAGCAATGCCTTCCAATATTCAAAATATAATGACTGCTAAACAGGCTCAGAGATCTTTAGCCTCTTCTGCTTTTGCTGAGGAAGCTAGAGCTCTTGCTGCACAACAAGATGCTGCAACTCGATTTGCAGGTCTTGGCATGCAACGTCGATTTGGTTAATTTAAACTAAAAGAATACCGAGAAGTTAAAACTCATGGGTCGTAAGTCTCCACCACCACCAACAATAATATATCCGCCAGCTGCTCCACCACCAGCTCCTACTACGCAAGTGCCAACTCAATCTCTTGCTACACAGACAGCTTTAAATGAAGTAAGTGGTAAGCAGCAAAGGTTAAATATGGAACTTGGTGCTCAATTAGATAGAACTAATGCAGATTTCTTTGCTACTCAAGATATCAGAAGAGGTCAGGCTGCTGGTGCAGAACAACGCTTGACTATTGATAAGCAAGGCGAAGATACTCGTGCTACTGCAAGGGTTCAGGGTCAAGAGGCTCGTGCCCAAACTGCTGAAACTGGTCTTCAGTACAGAAAGGGATTAGAGACTGCAGGTGAGCAAGATAGAACAACAGACTTGCAAAGAGAGATGTTCCGTCGCTATAAAGAGAATAGAGATTACGAACAGGCTCAGAGCCAATACAGAACATGAAGAAATGGATTCAGACTTTATCTAACAAAGATCGTGAATCCTTTCTTGAATTTTGTAAAAAAGCATCAAGTCCAATACAAATATATTTATTTTCCCGTTTTTTAGGTTTTCAAGGGACGGTTGTGGAATGCAACGAGTGGTCTACAAAAGAATTTAAAAAACGAAATTTTAACGTAGTTTTAGAATCTGAAATAGATAATATGCAGATTGATATAAATAAATTACGTGATGCAATTGATATGGGAATCGTTAAACAAGATATGGGTGCAGCAAGAATAGCAATGCTTCAAAAAGAATTACGTGGAGCTATAAAACAAATTGAAGATAAAAAGATTTTACAGGATAAACAGGGATTAATTCTCGCTGGTGCAGACAGAGCATTACGTGAGATGTTGTCTATCTTTAGAGATGATCCTATTGAAGGACCTTTACAAGAAGCATCAATGGGAGTTTGGACAAAAATACTTCAAGAAGAATCTTAAGCAAAAGTACGCTAAGCTACATTTATGGCAGGTACAAGTATTTACAGCGTTTATAGACGCACAGCCAGAGCAGCTGCAAAACAACAAGTAGTCAAGAAAACTTCAACTGTTGATGTAGAAAGGGCTAGAAAAAATTTTGCATATTTTTGCGATGTTGTAGGGGGAAAACCTCCTGCCAAACACCACCTTGAGTGGCATAAATTTTTATGTACAGGAGATGATAGTGAATGTCTTAAGGGTATTGCTGGTCCTAATGTTGACATATTGGCTCCTAGAGGATCTGCTAAATCTACCGTATTAGGTTTATATACAGCATGGGCTATTGGCATACATGCTTTAAATAAAATGCCTTTAAAAATTTTATATATTTCTTACACAGTTGATGTTGCTAGACCAAAAAGTGCAGCAATAAAAAGAATTATAGAAGAAAGTAAAATTTATAAAGAAATTTTTCCTACAGTAAAGATTGCTAAAGGAATTAATTCTAATGAATATTGGAGTATAGATTGGAAGTTTGCAGGAATNAAATCTACTGGTGAAGAAGAATTTAGTGTTTGTTGTGCAGGATTAAAAGGTGCTGTTACNTCAAAAAGATCTCATCTNTGCATAATTGATGACGCAATAAAAAGTGCTGATGATATTAAAAATAAAGANATTNGNCAAGCTATGGAAGATAACTGGAATGCTGTTATTGTTCCTACTATGTTTGAGGGTGCAAGAGCTATTTGTNTAGGAACNAGATTTAGACATGATGATATCCATAGTAGAACTTTTTTACCTGCAAANGGTTGGAAGCAAATAGTTCAATCTGCAATAACTGTAGATAANGAAGGAGAAGAAATATCTTATTGGCCTGATATGTGGTCTTTAGATTANTTAAGTCAAAGAAGNAGAATAGCTCCAGTAGCATTTAGTTTTCAATATCAAAATCAAGTNGTACAAACTAGTGAATTATCTCTGTCTCCAGACTTGATTGTTAAAGGAANTATAGCCACAGATTTTGATGCTTTAGGAGTTGGTGTAGATTTATCAGCTGGNGTNAGAGAAAGAAATGATTACACCGTTTTTGTNATGGGTGGNCGAGTAAAAGATAAAATCCATATTNTTGATTGCAAACGAGTTAGGGTGATGGGAAATTTAGAAAAATTAGAACTTTTAATGGAAATGATGGAAGAGTGGGGAGTAATTATGAAAGATGGTAAAAATTATTTCCCTACAGGCACTTCTTTACATGTATGGTCTGAAGCAGTTGCATATCAAGCTTCTTTAGAAGCAGACTTTAAAAGAATATGTCAAACAGAACAAGGTTTGTATAATTTAATTTGGCATCCAGTAAAAGGATTCCGTGGAGATAAAGTTGCAAGATTTCGAGGAATTATGGGACTTTTTGAACAAAGAAAAATTATTTTTAATAAATATCGNAAGTTTGGAGCACTAACAGATGAGATAGTAAATTTTGGAGTTAGCTCACATGATGATTGCGTAGATGCTTTAGTTTGGCTATGTAATGGGTTAATGACTCGTGGAAAACTTGAGTTAGAGTATTGAGGATTTAAACTAGAAGTATTAACAATGCCAGAACCAACTTTTTACAAACTTGAACTTGAGCAAGATGCTTATGGTTCAGCTGTAATTTCTCTACCTGATGAGCTATGTCATGACATGGCACTTCAACCNAATGAAAGATTTGATGTTGAAGTTGATGGAGATGTAATTACTATGAAGCGTTTACATGCTGGTTATGTCATTGACCAATAGCAAAGGGATCTAATTAATGGAGAGTAATAGTAANGCTGTTCTCGATGAAATGATTAANTCCGTCATTACTCGTGACGGAAAAGGATCAGCTGACACAATGCTGGTTAGTTCTCACTTATCCCAAATGAAAATGTTTGGTATAAGACAGGGAGTTGAATTTTATCCGCAGCAAGATAATTTTGGTACACAAAGATTTGATTTTATTCAACAAGTTATAAAGTTTAATCAATTAGATGCAAGACTAGATGCAATATGGGATAGATTTCTAGCATATGGAAAAGGATTATTTTATATAAGACCTACGAAAAAATCTTACAGAATTTATTGGTTTAATAAAGATTCTTATAGGACATATTATTCACCTGAAGGGGAACTGGAAGAAGTAATTATTATTTATCCATATAAGGTTAGATCTTCAAAAGGTTTTGCTGGAGTTGGTTTAAATACTGATAAAAGATATATGAGATTAAAAATTACAGCTACAGAAATAGAAGAATATCATGCAGAACAAGAAATAACTTTTGATCAAGAAAATACAAATTTTGCGACTTTTGATAAAAAAGTTGTAGAAAATACTATGGAGTTTATTCCATGTGTTGAAGTATTCAACAATCCTGACGCTTTCGGTACTGATGGTTCAGGTGAGTTTGATTTTATTGCTAATCAGATTACTGCTCATGATGAGATGGTAAAAAATATTAGAGCAAACTTATCATTTTTTGGTAATCCAACTCTTCTATCATCTAGACCTAAACAAGACATTGTAGAAAGTGATTCTGAAACTGCACAAAGACCAAGTATATCTAGTCAATCAGGATTTGCTTCAAATGTTGATTTATTTAGTTCTACTTATAAGCAAGATCCAATAACAAGGCAGCAGCCAGGTTATGCAGGAAGACCAGGTAGCGGAATGAGAGTTCCAAGAGTTATTGCTAATCTAGAGCCATCTGACAGAGTAGGTTTTATAACTCCAAATGCTGTTAGTTCTGATCAGGCTAGATTTTCAGAACAGTTAAGAAGTGAAATTAGATTAGCTCTTGGAGGTATAGATGATTTAAGTATCACCAATGTAACAGCTACAGAAATTAAATCGGCATATGGTCGTGTAAGTGCTACTGCTAAGAAAAAATGTTTACAGATTTATCAGTATGGAATTTGTAAAGTTTTTGAATTAATTATTTTCCAAGAAGAGCAAATTTTTAGAAAATCGTTAGCTTANNCATCAGGNATAAAATATCCTGAATTACCAGAAAATGATGAAGATCCAAAAGCTTTAGAAAAGTATGAAAAACAAAAAATTAAATATGAACAAAAGTTAGAACAAGCAATTAATACTGCAGTAGAAACAAGAGAGATTCCTGATGGTGTTTTAGGACTAGCACCCGATGGAGATAGAACAGTTCTTTGGAGATGGATGGGTCCTGTGTATGAAGATACGGCACAGGATAAACTCAATCAATCCATCTTTACTAGAAACCTTCAAGAATTGGGGGTTGATAGTATAGAAGCACTGAAGTACTTATTTCCTTCAAAAACTGATGACGAAATTGCAGCGATGCTTTCGGGTTATCCGTTTAGAATGGTAGGTGAAGTACAAAGGGCATATTCCGCATTTATTGACTTAATAAATCAGGAAATGCGAACCCCACATCCTCAGCAGCCTAACTTACCGATGGCAGCTGACCCCAGGTTGGACTTAACTCCATTCCTATATCGAACATTAGAAAGCTTACAAAAAGAGGTAACTTATGCAGGACGCTACCGCTCAGCAGACCCAATCAGCACCCCAAGCATCCCCGACCCAGCAGAGCAGCTACGTGGCTCCTCAAACGCAAGCGGTTTCAGGGAATTCCCAATGGGTGGCACCTTCCCAACCCCAACAGGCACCAGCCCCAGTGGCTCAAGCCCAGATGGGGGTACAAGGGATCCAATACAACCCTACACAGTATCAGCCCCAGACACCACAGGCAACTCCACAAGCGGACAACCCTTACAAGGACGCATTCAACAGGGTAGTGGGGCTCCTGAGTTCACCAGTCCAATTCCCGTTCCAGGGTCAACAGTCGACAGCGAACCCAGCAGCAGACCAAGCCAATTACGGATACCAACAAACAACCCCATACAGCAACGGGGGTCAGCAGACTTATATGCCTTCGAGCAACAACAGCCAGGCATACTCCAACAATTATTCCCAAACTTCTCAGGAGATAACAGAGCAGCAGCTCCTAGACAACGGGGTAAGCGAGGCAAGTCTTGAAGTAATTAATCATTTTGGTGCAGATGCTCCTGCAGTTCTTAATGATTATGCTTGTCAGATTGAAGATTCTTTAATAACAACTAACACTCAGTTACAAGAAGCTGTAAATCTTTTACAAGAAATGTCAGCTGAGCATAAAGCATACGAACAGATTCTTACAGATCCTGACGTTTTAGCTGATTACACTTGTGAGTTCTTTGGAGAGAATGGACCTTATCCAGTAGAGGATGAAGCTCCTGCATATCCACAGGCTCCTACATTTGCAGGTCAACAGCTACCTAACCCAGCTGCTGCACAAAGTCAAGCTCAAGCACAGGCTCCAGCAAGACCACAAATGCCTGTTCCTCCACAGCCACAAGCTCCAGCAAATTCAGAAGATTTCTGGAAGGATTTCGGTGGAGCAGCTGATAGAGATCCACAAAATGCTTGGAGATACTTAAATGCTGCACAGCAGAATCCACAAGTATTCCGTGATAAATTACTCGTAATGGAGTAATAAAAAAAGGGGTGATTTTAAAAATTTCACCCCATTTTATTTTTTATTATGAAACACAAAAAAACCAGTACTTCCGAAAAAGCAGATAAATTTTTACAAAGTATAGGAACTGCAGGCGGACCAATAGGTTCTCCACAGTTAATAGGTTTTGGTGGCACTGATGTTCAATCACAGTTAGCAGCTGGAAACTCAGATGAGTATGCAGCAATAAGGATGAGACAAGGAGATACGAGAGTCGTAGAAGCAGCAAAGATGCCTTCTGATTTAGATGCATCATATTTAAAATTAAATTTGCCAGGTTCGCCTCTTCCTGCAAATGGTTTATTAGCCCCACAAAATATGGTTGCTGCAGAAAGAAATCAAGATTTTATAAGAAGTGAAGAGCACATGTTTTTAGCACAATACATGCCTGCAGCTGGATTAATGCAGTTACCTGTAGGTCAGCCTCCATTAGAATCAGGAAAAGGTAAGAAATAAATGGACACTAAAAAAGCGAAAAAAGCGGTAAAAATGGCTGAAATGGCTATGGATTTGATGGATCTTGAAGATGAAATGGCACGAGCTGGTGAAGCTGATTTACAACCTGAAGATGGATATGTAACTCCGATGCATAGAATAGGAGTCGTTCCATCAGCAACTTACTCTTTAGGTAATATGCTCGACGGATATACAACTCGTGCTGACGAAAATATAATAGGATAGGAAAAACTTAAATAATCTTGTTTATTAAGGGTAAGTATAATTGTACTTAATGGAATTTATTTTCCAGTTTCAAGAACACAATTAAGTGTTCGCTATCAGCAAACCTAGCTGACTTCTAAAAATGTTTATAGATAACGATTTTCCGAAGCTGCTTGGTGCCGAGTTATACAGACCACATCCTGCGTATATCGTAGAAATGGCTTCCGAGCCAGTAGTGGTACATGACTTCACTAAACAGCCAGGTCAGACCGTTCAGTTAGACCGCTATCGTTTCTTTGGCAATCCTGGAACTAAGACCTCTAGAGAGAGGACTCAAGACCAGACAATTGGCACAGCAAACAGCAGATCTATCGTAAAGGACAAGGTACTTGTATCTCTTAGGGAATATACAGGTCCTGCTGACCCTAATAATACAACTCTTCCTAGCACATTTAAGATTGCTAGAGAAACCCTAATGACAGCTCAGCGTCTACTTCTTGATACTGGAAACTTAAATATGTTCCATCAATCAATTGGTTCGTTGACCTTGTTAGACGATTACCGTAGATGGAGAGACAGAGTATTCATTGATGAGCTATTCAAATCTGAATCTCGTGGTGCTNCATCTGATACACAGGGTGGTTATTACTATCCAAATNNNAAGACAAAGTCTAGCTCTACACAATTGAATGCTTACTCTGCTACAGAATNTGCTTCTGAGNGNTNTAAGTTCAATGTAAAGACTGACCTCCTTGAGGTAGTTAAGAGTCTAAGAAAGCGTCACGTACCAGTATTCGCAGACGGATATTATCGTTGTATAGCAGATCCTTCATTTATGAAAGATCTAAGAGCCGATCAAGGCTTCCGTGAAGTAGCAAGATATCCAGGAATGGGTCAAGGTTCACCTTTAATGGGTGCTATGGCTCCTAACCAAGCAATCTATGCTGGTGGACAGTATGGACAAGCTCAGTTCGTAGCTGGTGAGCCAGTTATGCCTTCTGGATTCGTGTTTGAAGGAGTAAGATTCTTTGAATCTACAAACTTCCCATCTAAGACAATTACGGTCGATATTGGAGATGGTGGCGGTGCATCCTCAAGAACAACTCCAGCAGGATTGTTCTTTGGTCCACAGGCAATTGGTGTTGGTATTGGTGGTCCTAACGCTCAAGTTTTAATTAACAATAATGATGATTTCTCAAGATTCATTATCCTTATATGGCAGCTTTATGCTGGTTTTGCAAACTTGAATAAGGACTTCATTACCACTGCCTTCACAATTACAGAGTAATAGGAGGTATTAACTAATGGCAACTTACAAAAGTGACGCAGGAGCAATCCTAGAACCAGGTAATCAGATTAATCGTTTATCATCTTTCAACCATGAAGGTGTTAAGGGATGGCCTGGAGTTGAAGCTTTCGAGCAAATTGGTTTTGTAAAAATCAATAATGCATCAGCTGATAAAGCTAGTTTCAAAAGCTTCGATATAACTGTACCTTCTCCTGATAGAAGAGTCAGTGATCGTGTTAGAGATGATCGTACATCTTTAGTTGTGAAAGCAAGCTCAGCTAGACCAGCATATGTTTATGGTGCGTCTATAGCTCTTGCTCAGGATGATCCTTCAGGTGGTCTTCCTTCTTTCCCAGCATCTCCTATCACAGCTGATCTTGTTGGAACTAACACAGAAGTTCTTCTACTTGGTCCTAACAATGGTGGTTCACCTTTTGGTATTCCATCAACTCAGCAAAATGGTTTAGCAGCAGCTACCAGTTCTATAGCATTTAGTGGTACAACTATTGCTCAAGGAACAGGTGCAGTTACAGCAGCAAAACTACCTTTCTGGACAGTAGTCACAGGTGGTGGTATTACTGCAGCTAACGCAGCTAACTCCATGATGTTCAAGGTTACAGCTGACACAACATTCAAAGTGTTCAACGTCAACGCAGTTACAGATACTTCTGTTAATGGTGACGGTGTTTCTATATCTGCAGATGACATCACTGCAGGTAAAGCAGCTTACTTAGTTTGTCGTGTTAACTACTTACGTCCAGCAGCAGAGGTTGCATGGAGTGATATTTCATCCTTCATCGACTTTGCTTCTCAAGTAGGTGGAACAGACTCATAATTCATATTTTTAGAATTAGTAGAAAGGGCGAGTCTTTATGGCTCGCTTTTTCATTGTCAAGAAAAATTTATTGAGTTATTCTAAATAAAGAAGGATTTTTTTAAAATTATGTTGTATCAACACAAAATTACTGGAGGCATAGTAGAAAAGATATCTCAGCATGGAGAAGGTGTTTCTATGGTTATCAATGCTAATGATGAGACTGAATATGTAAATGATGAAGATTTAATTCCTTGTGTAGGAGCTACCAGTGAAAAAATAAAAACAGAAGAAAGATTAAAAGCAGAATTAAATGCCAGTGGAGATAAAGAAGCAAAAGTATCTAACAGAGAAACTTTCCCTGTTGACACTAGAATAAATATTAATACAGCAGGTGCTAGACAAATAGCCGATGCCTTACCTGGGGTAGGTTTAAAGACTGCTAGAGATATAAAAGATTTACAAACTACTCTTTCAGGAGAAAGATTTACAAAGCTAGAACAGCTAAGAGGTATTAAAAGAATAGATTGGGATGAGATATTTAAAGAAAACTTAGTGAGAGTAGACTAGTAACAGGTAAATTTTACTTGTTTGAATGAAGCTTGATACCTTTTTACAATCAAAAGTACGTTGGCATTTAGGTTATAACTTAACTTCTATACCTGCTGGTGACCAAGCAAGACTTGAAGAGGCATTAAATAATGTACAAGATTCTTTTTGGGTAAGTAAAATAGTTGANCANNTNNGTNGNTGTGATGAAGCNGAAAANNGNACNGACATGACTGGTAGTNTNAANAANGATNCTNTTCCNANAAANAGNNTNGANAGTATNNNTGGTGACGTTGATAGAACAGTTTCAACATCAGACTTTCGTGAGACATTAAAGACTTGGACACAAATTTATATCTACGAGACAGATAGGTTAGCNATGCATCTNTATGTNCCTAATTATCGTAATCCAGANCAGGCTAGATACAGATTTAATAGAGAAGGTGCAGAGTTTATACAAGCCCTTCCAGGACCAGCTGATGTTGCTGTAGGAACACGCTTATTCCTAGAAACAAATCACAGGTAAAACATTTCCCCCTGTTATTCTTAAGAAAAGGATTGTAAATTTNCAATGGCAGTAACCTACTTTCAAGACACAATATTTTTTACNGATACNANTTTATCTGCTCCNGGAGATGGAACAGTTTTACAAGTAGCATCAAATAATTTCTTTGCTACAAANAGTTATACTTTGACAGTGACAGTTGCAGATATTGATACTAATGTAGTTGTTCGTTTGGATGGAAGTATTGATGGAACTAATTATGCTCCAATTATTGCAGCTCAGACAATTACTTCTAATGGTACTTCTGTTTATAGTGTGGCAGACAGACCAGTAAAATTTGTAAAAGCTGTATTTGTAAGTGAATCTGGTGGAGATAATTCTGCAACAGTGTTATTTAATATAGCTGCTTTATAAATGTCTGTTTTACCTAGAACACAACTTGGATATACTCTAGGGATTAGAAGAGATAAAGATATTTACGGACGAGGTGAGAAAGCTGCTAAAAATCCTTTTGAGCAAAGTAGAGGTCGTACTAGAATGGCAGGAGATAGACGAGTAGATATCTTCACTGCAGAAAGGGATTACATGAGAGCCCCAACTGTTAGAGGAGATTACTTGCCTAATCGCTTTGTAGCTTCTATACCTGTATCTAGATTGGAGAATTCTGATGGCTAAAGGAAAAATGCCTCCCCAACTT
>FUFK010037946.1_pt1 | contig 12351 bp, 9 predicted proteins | sample 1021851 | NCBI WGS metagenome assembly FUFK01 (sample SAMEA51879418, study PRJEB19060) | metagenome
ACCTTGAGGCCAGGGTGCAGACTTTCTTGAGCCAATCCGAGCCACACGAATGGAAGGACGAAGGGGGTGAGGGCGTAGTCTTCCCGGTGGATTGGACCGACCTACATTCCGTCATGCAGCATGACGACATATTCTTCGGATCGAGTCGAATGGTCGAGCTACTTACAGGGCATTACGAACCGAGCGCGGACTTCACCATGGCAGGTGACTGGACGCCAGCCGATGGGCGACCTTTACACGCGACGTGGGTGAATCAATTGAGTCTCGTCGCGTGGCGCAGCTCTTCAAGTGAAGCCGCACGCCGGAAGGCCACGCATTTTCGGTCATTAGTAGGCCGCGCTGCCGATCAACTGCCGGGGGACATCCCTGGCGTTGTGCACGTGGGCTATGAGGCGGTCGGTGGTAACAGTGTGGACCAACGGCGGCATGAGCTTAATCGAAGAGAGATGGCGAGCTTCGATCCGGCCGAGACTGGCCTGCGCCTAGTCTACGGAAATTACTTTATGAACGAACTCGTCACGGCTCGAAATGAGAGTGCGGCCGTTTCAGAGACCCTCGCGTGGTATCCGGTGGTAACTGGTGCTGGCGCCGGTCCTCTCCCTGGTCATATGCTATTTATGGACGAGGACGGCTCGCCCGGCTCGCACTGGTAACAATGCCGATGGACGGCAGGACGCGCACGGAAGGCGGCTGATCGGCACCATCAGGATCAGCAGAGCTGGAGACTTGTAGGACTTCTGCTTTTGACCTTCGTCACCAGTGTGGACGCTACGCTATTCCTGCCCGTTGTCCTTCCGTAGCTCTTCATAGAGCTGTCCTGGCCCTAACAGCACATCGCGCAGTCCTTCGCGCACCTCCGCCGAGTTCAGTGCTTGCGAACTCATGCTTTCGTGCGCGGCCATGGTATCGATGATTGCGTCGAGGATTGCGCTCGAAAGGGTCGGCGAGCTGGCAAATCGAGTCTTGCTGTTGTTCTGTGCTTGAGAGCGCAGCTCTTCTGACTCCAGCAGCTTTCCCTTGATCACGTTGTTCACGTAGATGAGCTGATCGTCATCAGTTAGGTCGCCGTCGAACAGATCATTCACCTTGGCGATGATCTCCGCAAGCAGCGTCTTTTCCTTCTCCTGCACCGCTCCAGAGCCAACCCCGGTTATCGGCGGAAGCGCAGGACGATCATCACCGACTTGGAGCATGCGAGCGCCCTCGTTCTCGAGGTTGTGATGCGTAAGGCGAACCCCTGACAGGTCCACACCATCTCGCTCACGTCCGAACTGCAACAACGGGGTTAGGCGCTTGTAGAACATGTAACGCTTCTCGATCTCCGTGCTGCCGTAGTCGAAAATCTGGGACAGAAAGGCATAAATGCGTGTAAAAGCGGCCATGTCGCCGCGCACCTGAAGCAACACATCCATCTCTTCCTTGGCCTCGTTCGCGGCAGTCTTGTCTTTCGCGTCGAAAGCCGCCTTGTATCGATCCTTGGCCTCACTGAACTGCGTCAGCATGCGCTGCGCGATGGGTTCGATCGCGGCGATCAGCTGTCCCTGTGTCGCGTTGGGATCAAGTTCGACTGCTACCAGCCGGTCGATCTCGAACTGGTCATAGTGACCCGAAGCATCCAGCTTCTGGCGCAGATCAAAGATAAGGTTCGGGTCGGTCTCGGCCTCGATCTCTGCGGTCTCGTAATACTGCCTGAAGGCAGCCAGCACTTCCTCGGAGCTGTTCACGAAGTCGAGGATGTATGTGGTGTCCTTGCCGGGGTGCGAGCGGTTCAGACGCGATAGCGTTTGCACGGCTTGAATACCTGCCAGCCGACGATCGATATACATGCCGCACAAAAGCGGCTGGTCGAAGCCGGTCTGGAACTTGTTCGCGACGAGCAGCAGCTTGCATTCCTCGTCGTTGAAGGCATCGCGAATGTCACGGCCACGAAGACTGGGGTTCAGGTTCGCGCTCGTCTCCGTGTAGCTCTCGCCCTTGTTCTCTGGATCGTTCACCTCGCCAGAAAACGCCACGAGGGTGCGCATGCGATAGCCTTGGGACTTGATGTAGGCATCGACCGCCAATTGCCATCTGACGGCTTCCAGACGGCTTCCAAGCACAACCATCGCCTTCGCCTTGCCTTCCAGCAAGGGCGCGACGTTCTCGCGGAAGTGCTCGACTACAATCTGGACCTTCTGCGAGATGTTGTAAGGGTGCAGCCGAACCCAGCGCATGATGCCTTTCATGGCCGCGCTCTTTTCGACTTCCATCTCGTCCCATTCCTGCCCGCCGCTGGCGAGCTTGAAGGCGAGTTTGTAGGGTGTGTAGTTCTTCAACACATCGAGGATGAAGCCTTCCTCGATCGCCTGCCGCATCGAGTAGACGTGGAATGGACCCGGCTTGTTGTCTTCGCTCTTCGGTGCGCCAGGGTTCGGCCTCCGCCCGAACAGCTCCATTGTCTTCGTCTTGGGCGTCGCTGTGAAAGCCACGTAGGTCACCCCATCCTCGGCTGCACGCACAGCCATTTGCGCAGCGAGAACGTCTTCTGCGCTTACCTCGCCGCCATCGCCTAGCTCTTCGATTTCGTCGGGTGACAGCACAGCCTTGAGCTTCGCAGCGGTCTCGCCGGCTTGGCTGCTGTGCGCCTCGTCGGCGATCACGGCGAACTTCTTGCCATCGGTCGCTGCGCGTTCACGCACAGCGTCCAACGCGAAGGGGAATGTCTGCATGGTGCAGACGATAATCTTCTTGCCCGCATCGAGAGCATCGGTCAGCCCAGCGCTCTTGCTACCACTGTCGCTCGTGATGGTCGCGACGACGCCTTTGGTGCGCTCGAACTCAAACAGCGCTTCTTGCAGCTGCGCGTCGATCACGTTGCGGTCAGAGACCACGATCACGCTCGAAAACACCTTCTGATCGTTCTCGTCATGTAGGTCAGCAAGGAAGTGCGCCGACCACGCGATCGAGTTGGTTTTGCCCGATCCGGCGCTGTGCTGGATCAGGAAACGCCCGCCGGCCCCTTCTTCGCGCACCTGCTCGCGCAGCTTCCTTGTCGCGGAGAGCTGGTGATAGCGCGGGAAGATCACGGTGGTGATCTGCTTCTTCTTGTCGCGCTTCGCGATCATGTAGCGCCCGATCAGTTCGAGCCAGCTGTCGCGTTGCCAGACCTCTTCCCACAAATACGCCGTGGGATGACCGGGACCATCCGCGGTGTTTCCCGCGCCGCCATGGTTGCCTGCATTAAAGGGCAGGAAACGTGTCCTCCCTCCTTCCAGCTTGGTGGTCATCATCACTTCGCGGTTAGACACCGCGAAATGCACGAGAGCGCCGCGAGCGAAGGTCAGCAGAGGCTCATTCTTCGGATTGCGGTCGAACTTATATTGGTCGATTGCATCGCCGATGGTCTGCGTGAAATCGGTCTTCAGCTCCGTTGTCGCCACCGGGATGCCGTTGAGAAAGAGACCGATGTCGATGCTGTTCTCGTTCGAGCGCGAGTAACGCAGCTGACGGACGACACGGAGCTTGTTCGCTTCGTAGCGAGCCACAATGTCGGGGTTCATGCCTGATGCGGGAGCGAACTGCGCGAGGCTTACCAGGCCACGCACTCCAATCAGTTCTAGGCCATGGCGCAGCACATCCAGTGTGCCACGGTCGTCGAGTTGCTTGCGCAGGCGGTCTCCAAGGACATTGAGCGCCGCTGCACCGTGAGCTTTCTGCAGCGCCTCCCAGACCTTCGGCTGCGCCTCCTGCAACCAGTCGCGAAGGTCTTCGGGGAATAGCGCACGCTCACGGTCATAGCGCGCAGCAGCGCCTTCTTCGTAAATCCAACCAGCCGCGTCCAGTTGGTTGCAGATTTCATCCTCGAAGCTGATTTCCTTGTGCAGGCTCATACCGGTTTACCGCCGATGGTCAGGCGCTTCAAATAGGGCGCAATCGCATCATGCAAGCGGTCGCAGGTCGCAAGCAGCTGCGTGTGAATGTCTTCCCATTCCTCTTCTGGCGATTGCCAGCCACCGGGGCATGGGGCTGCAATGCGGCAGGCGCGCGAGCTCTCCAGCCGCTGCCAGCGCAATTCGCCACCAAACGCGGCGTCTATGGCCTCGCGGTGGGCGTAGAGCTGGTCGAAGATTTCGAGGTTCTCTTCGCCACAGTCCTTCCCGCGATCGATGTAGATTTCGGCCTGACAGTCGAGCTTCCTCGTCGCAAGGTTCAGTCCGATCCCGCGCACCCCGGTCGAAACGCCAATCCACGAATAGATGCCGGGCGTGATGTGGCTGTGGTGCTTAGCGTCTGGCTGCGCCACCACCTCGGACCAGAATTTCATGCGCAGGTCGTAGCGCTGGGCAAACTCACGGTTGGCTTTCGAGACAGTCGCTGTCTCTTCGGAAGGGCCGACTATGCGTGTAAGAAGTGGTGCGGGATCGCTGTTGCCAATACGAACTGCCTCGACCTTCACGAGGTAGAAATCGGCGCTGCTGCTGTCGTTGAGCCAAGCAACCGCCGCCACGTGTTCTGGACGAGGTTCCGCCACGATCCATACCGCTGCGCGTGCATTCATGGCTGCGAGGTAGGTCAGGACCTTGCCGAGATGGTCGTGGTCGCTCTTTGTTAGCTGGTTTTCGACGATGACCTTCGCGCCTGATTCATCCTCTGCGACAAGATCGATGTTGAACGATCCAGCGGCTTGCTCGCGCTCCGCGTTTTCCAGTGTTAGCCCAAGAGCCTCATCGAGGATTTCGATGTTGGCCTGAAGCCATGTGGTGAAGTCGTATGCCTCGTGCGGCCATACTTCGCGCAATGAGACGCGGGTCAGTCGTTCTATGCTCATGCGACCTCCAATTCGTATTGTTCGACAAGGCCGCGCACATCGATATTGCCGGTCACGGCGGCGGAGATCAGCGCGGCGCGGCGCTCTCGAAGGAGCTCGATAGCGTCCCTCGATTGACCTTCTAGTGCGTCAATCTCATTGAGATGATTATCGATTGCATCGGAGATTGCCCTTGCCTCGTCTGGCGGCGGTAGAGCGACTTTAAAGTCCTCGATCTGTCCACCGCTCAAATGGGGAACGCTCACGCCGGTCAAGTCTGGGGCGCAGTAGTGAAAGAAGGCGTCGTGTTGGAAGCATCGCAAGAGAAATTTGCTCGGCAAGCTGCCGTGAGGTCTTATCGATGCAACGCGCTGAAGCAGAAGGCAGGGCAGATCATCGTCGGATATTACTGCGGCGCGAATGCCGTCGCCAATCCAAGGGCGATCCATGCCCAAGACGAGGTCGCCGACCGCGAGCTCCCATGCCGAAAGGCGATCCTCATCATCGCGTCGCCAATATGCGGTATCCTCGTTCCAGCGAAGGCCATGGGGTGAGATGTTGATGCCGCGCAACAAAGCCCAGTCGTTCTGGTCCTGTGAAAACTTTTCCGCTGGAAAGGCATAGCCTGGTAGGACGCGCGCAATGCGCTTCACCGGGACTGCGTCCCAATGCGCAGGGATTTCGCCGAGCCATTCGATGCCGCTGTCTTTCATGGGGGCGTTGGGGTCGAGACCCTTGGTGACGGCGTGCGAGATGACCGCCTGCCGTTTCTCCTTCAGCAGCGCGATCAGCCGCTTCTGTTCCGCCACCAGTGCATCGATCTTCGCTGTCTCGCGGTCGAGGAAGCTCGCGATGGCTTGCTGATCTTGTCGAGGTGGCAAAAGCACCGGGAAGCCCATCAGATTGTCGCGGCTCATCTGGAGTGAATTTGGGCGGATACCCGTTAGGAACTGCGTATAGCCCTGAACGTAGATCGAGCTGCGCATCAGATGATGGATGAAGCGCGGATCAACATCGGCCTCGATCCAGTAGCTGCGGTAAGCAGGGCTTACGTGCCCCTCATGCTCTGACACACCGAGACCAGCGTAATTCAGCCACATCGTATTCACGACCAATTGGCCGGGGCGGACGATGCGGTAGCCAACAAGGTCTTCATCAGACCGTCGCTGGTTATCATCTTCGTAGTCCTTGACCTCGATGCCTCGATAGCCGGAAACCGAGAGCATCGGCCCTACTACCCCTTCGTCGATCTTCTCTCCGCTTTCCCTGAATATATGGCGGAACTTTGCTACATCCCACGCAGCAGGTATTTCACCGACCCAATCTACCTCGCTGTCGCGGTATTCTGCGTAGGAGGAGAAACTCACGCAGCCATATCCTTCAGCTGCGCACGAATGCGGTCGGATACCTCGCCTAGCTCCGCGTCGATCTCTGCCAGCGGGCGAGGCTGCTCGAATACATAGAAGTGTCGGTTGAACGGGATTTCGTAGCCGACCTTGGTCTTGGACTTGTCGATCCATGCATAGAGTGCATGCGGCTTCACCTCACGCTCGAAGTATGCGTCAACGTCCTCGGCGAGGGGCACGTTCTCGGTGTCACGCAAGCTGCTATCAGCGACTGGCTTGCCCTTGGCTTTTCCGCGTAGCCCCAGCACCGGCTTGCCATGCTCGTCTAGCTCCGGCTGCTCGACGGTGATGGTCTGGTAGCCGAAGCTCATGTTGTCGAAGATGTGTGAGAGCGGTGCGAGTTTCACCTTGCCACCTTCCGGCGCGGCAGGTGCCGTTTCGTCCTCGCGCACAATCTGCCGCGCAACCTCTTTGCCCTCTGCGTCCAGCACTGTCGCCAGCTCCGCCCCGACAAACGCGCCGAACAGCTGTGTCACCTCACCGATCTGGTCGTCGCTCATCTGCTTGCGCTTGCTGCCGAGCGATTTGCGCATGCGCTGCCAGAAACTGCTGGCGTCGATCAGCTGCACCTTGCCCTGACGCTCTGTCGGCTTCTTGTTCGACAGTATCCAGACATAAGTTGCAATGCCGGTGTTGTAGAACATGTCGGTCGGCAGCGCGATGATCGCCTCCACCAGGTCGTTCTCCAGCACATAGCGTCTGATCTCGCTCTCCCCGCTACCAGCCGCACCGGTAAAAAGTGGTGAGCCATTGAGCACGATACCAAAGCGACAGCCGCCTTCAGCCTTGGGCCGCATCTTCGACAGCAAGTGCATCAGAAACAGCAGCGAGCCATCTGAAACACGCGGCAGGCCGGGACCGAAACGACCGGCGTGACCCAGCCGCTGGTGCTCGTCCTTCACCTCCTTCTGCACCTTCTTCCATTCCACGCCGAAGGGTGGATTGGAGAGCATGTAGTCGAAGGTCTGGCCGGGATGACCATCATCGGAGAGCGTGTTGCCCTGCACGATCTTGGTGATGTCCTGCCCCTTGATGAGCATGTCGGCCTTGCAGATTGCATAGGACTCAGGGTTCAACTCCTGCCCCGACATGGTGAGATGCGCCTGCGGATTATGCTCGTGGAGGTATTCCCCGGCGATTGAGAGCATGCCGCCAGTGCCCGCTGTGGGGTCGTAGATGGTGCGAACGACGCTGGGCTTGGACAGCACATCGTCATCTTCAACGAAGATCAGGTTGACCATCAGCCGGATGACTTCGCGCGGGGTGAAGTGCTCACCAGCCGTCTCGTTCGAGATTTCCGCGAAGCGCCGGATCAGCTCCTCGAAGACGAGCCCCATCTGGTTGTTATCGACGGTGCTGGGATGCAGGTCGATGCCGGCAAAGCGTTCGGTGACCTGATAGAGCAAACCGTTCTTCGCGAGTCTGTCGATCTGCGCGGCGAACTCGAACTGCTCGAAGATGTCGCGCACCTCCGGCGAGAAGCCCTGCACGTAGGAGAGCAGGTTGATGGCGATGTTGTCTTGATCGCCGACGAGCTTCACGAGGTCAAGCGGACTGCGGTTGAAGAAGGTCGTGCCTGATGCGCGCAGCAGCATTGGGTCGGGGTGGCCCTTGCCAGCCGCTTCGAGCACCGCCTCCTTTGTGGGAGCGAGCACGCAGTCGAGGCGCCGAAGCACTGTGAACGGGAGGATGACGCGCCCGTATTCCGATTGCTTGTAGTCGCCGCGCAATAGGTCCGCGACCGACCAGATAAACGCCGAAAGCGATTGATGATTCATAAGTCCCCTCATGGTGTTAGTGCCCTCCGGCTCTAAGTGGAGCAAGCCGAAATTACATGTGCAATTGATGGGCTTCCGCGAAAAATAGCGAAACGCTCTCTTGCCTTGGGCGATGCAAGTAAATTGCGAAGGGCCAGCCTTCTTTTCGGCGAGCTGAGCCTGCCAATCGTCCTGTTCGATTACCCATCCAGTCCCACGGGAACGATACGATCGCAAGATCATCACCATCGAGAGCGAACCGCCCATGCGTTTAGGATGCAAGGGCATCGCGGTCAGCTGAGGGGGCGTAGGAGCGCAACCGGTGTCACGATTTCGAATACACCCTTGGACTTCGGTCGGGCCACAGAGGCCCGACCGATAATTCGAACTACGTTGCGATGGGGCACGACGACAGAAGGTATCCGTCGACCTCTTTCACTTCACCGAAACCCGTAGCGCTGCCATCTACCCGTAGTAAGACGGGCGAAGCCTTCGATGTCTTCCTGCATCAGTCGCTCTAGACTGGCCGATGCAGGCTGGGTCGATGGGTTGATCCACGACAGCGTGAAGTTGACCGGCGGGTAGAAGCCGAGACCTTCAGCCAGTGCCATCTGAAATTTGGATATCGCTCGCTCGTGGTGGTCGGTGAGCAGGAGGATCGGGTCGAATTCGACGTCGCTGACTTGGTATACATTCATGATGAGAAACCTCGTGTGTTGCTGAGGTGATCACCATCGCGTGTGTCGTCATGGAAGTCGGGTGGCTTCGTAATCGATGGGCGTGGGAAATTACGCAGGCTCGAAAAAACCCCGTGCGGGGATCATGGAGCTGGAAAGTGCCATAACGAAGCCGCAGTGGGAATGGGGCGCCCTCAGCACGAAGGCTGCTTACCTAATCCTTCCAGAACCCGGCGAGCGCCCTGGTGATGCAAGGGAGAAGATTCAACCTAGCTCCGGCGATCGGCAGCATCCGGTTGGAGGATCTCTGCACCTTTTAGGACTTCCAGTTCCCCGGCGTTCTGCGAGTTTGAAGTAGGCTGGAGAAGGCACTTAGTGATGCAAGCGAGTCGATCGAAACCGGCATTCCGCTCACCATTGTCATCGAATACCTCGGCGAGAATGGGCTCGAGGCCCGCGTGAGGATCGGACACCATTGCGGCGTCAAAAAGCTCAGAGCGTGCCCCATCGATCTGCTTAAATCGATTAGGCATCTCGTCAGTCGACGGCGAGAAACACGTCGCCACCCCTTGGTGCAGGCATCGTGAAGTCAGGTAGTCCCAAGCGCGGGAACTCCTTGAGGCTCTCTCACTCGGGAGCTTGTCGCCCTCGACCCACAGCTCATGGTCGGCATGGACATGCGCGCTCGCGAAAGGGCAGCACTTTGACGTCTGCGTTCGTCGAAGTCGGGTGGGCGGTGACCGTTGAATAAGGCTTCGGTGCGGGAGGACGTTGAAGCCCCCACTTTCCGTCCATCTTGGGCTTCCGCTTATTTGGAGCTCACGGCGAACTCGAGCGATATGATCGCACAAAAAGCCCGCAAATAAGCGAACCGTGTGTCATCAGACACGCATATATAGGCTGTATTGCGCTCTCGCGGCTTCTGATTGCAAAAAACGCCCTCGGCCTAGTCAGTGTAGCTCTGAAACAGATTTGCAATCCTACCCACCTTAAAATCCATTCTACGGGCTGAGGGCGTTAGCCAGCTGCCCCCCTTGCACCAGCCGAACGCTCAAGCATCGCCAGCAACCATCCAAATCGACCGTGTAATGGACCGAACGCCGGAGCAATCCCAGACCGATCAGGCTTTTCGAGATCACCGAGGCGGGGAAGTCTGTGATCAGACCCCTGCGATTGCCTGGGTCAACGCCGGGAGGTTTGTGATGAATCTGATTTCCAGCCTCGCGCGCGCACGCGGGAAGCTCGATGCTTTATGTTTTCTAGACTCCTATAACGTTTATATCTTCACTACGTTCAGATATAGTAACTGCGTCAAATTTTTGTCACAGTTACATTTGAAACTATCTAGGTGGTTGAGGCGCTGGAAAAAACGCCCCTTCAAAGCCCATTCCCTGAGAAAGTGAGCTTCACAAGCTGTTCTGGCAGCCTCCGGCGATCACACTGGGCCTGCCTACCTGGAAATCACCGAAGCAAATGTGCCTCCTCCTCGTCCTTCCGGCGTTCACGGCGCAATCGAGGTTTAATTGTCAGGGGTATTCGCCGGAAGGGCGGCGCGAACTGCTGCGATCTCAGGAGGACTCAACCCTTCTGTCCCAATAGTGGGCCGCGCTTCGCGTAGCACCTCGATCGCGATCAGTTCGTGGACAGTGATCCACCGCCGGCGAGGGTTAGGCTCAGCCGCTACTTCCCTCATCACCGCCCGCTGCTCAGTCGATAGGTCTCGCAGCGGTTTGCCAAGGCTGACAGCGAGCTCATTGCTAAAGTCTTCGGTGTCCTGGGCTCCAGCCCCCAAAAGCGACCAAGTGACCTCGGGATGACGCTGCTCGACTACAGCCTGAAGAAAGGCCGCAGGATCGATTTCAAGCTCCCTCGCGATGTCCTCCGCGCGATCGATAGGGATAGGAACTCTCCCTGTCGCCATGTGGCTAAGCACGACCGCCTGCTTGTAGCCAAGTCGCGCGCTCAACTTCCGAAGGCTCAGTCCGCGTTCCTGTGAAGCACGGCCCAACCCTTCGGCGAGCATGCGAGTAGCAAGACTGTCCACCAGCCGCGGATCGATTTCTCTCGTCATCTTCCCCGTGTAGATTAGCAGACATGTGTGTCAATTGCCTTGCAACCTCAGATTGTGTGTTGTATAACACTCGCATGTTCAATCGTCGCCGTGTGTCTGCGTTCACGCCGGCGCGCATCATGGAAAGCGAGAAACCGAATAGTGCATCGTAAGACCTATAAGATAAACGAACTTACCGACGTCTTGGGGATCGGTAAAACGACCATCCATAAGCTCATCCGCGACGGCGAACTGCAAAAAGTCAAATTAGGGAGATCGACCCTCATCCTCGCGGAATCCGTCGAGGCGCTTCTTCAGCGCCACACGGTGTGAGGGTGGGCGAATGCCTCTTACGGTAAAGCAGATCGAGAGCGCCCGGCCCCAGAGCAAGCCTTGGAAACTTGCCGATGAGAGAGGGCTATATCTTCTCATCTCGCCCAATGGCTCTAAGCGCTGGCACCTGCGCTACTCATTTCACGGTAAGAAAAAGAAAATCAGCTTCGGGCCTTTCCCCGATATCAGCCTCAAGTCAGCACGCGCAAAACGCGATGAAGCACGCGCACTGGTGGCTGAGGGTGTTGATCCGCTCGAGCGGCGCCGCGAACAGAAGCTGAAGACAAAACTCACCGCTGAACATTCTTTCGCTTCCGTTGCGCGCGAATTCATTGCTAAGCGGGCCAATGACGGCGACAATGCGATTAGCGATGCAACCCGGCACAAGACCGAATGGTTATTGTCGTTGATCGAGCCCAAACTTGGCCGCGTTCCGGTCAGTGAAATTACCGCGCCATTGCTCCTTGCCAGCTTACGCGAGATTCAAGATTCAGGTCGGCGGGAAACCGCACGCCGGCTCCGTTCTTTTGTGGGGCGTGTGCTCGACTACGCCATTGCGACGGGCCGCGCAGAGAACAATCCTGCTCCGGCTATAAGAAGAGCGCTCGCGACACCATCGGTCCGTCACCACCCCGCTGTGATCGAGCCAGAGGCGCTAGGACAACTAATTCGAGCGATTGATGGTTACGGCGGCTATGCGTCAACCATCGCGGCGCTGAAGCTGTCCGCGCACCTATTTCAACGCCCCGGCGAGATCCGCACGATGAAGTGGACCGACATCGACTTCGAAGCAGCCATCTGGACGCTCCCCGCAAGTGGGACCAAGATGCGTCGCGAGCACCGCGTGCCTCTCTCACGGCAGGCCAGCGCGATCATACGTTCGATGGAGCACGCCGCCGCTTACAGCGAATACGTGTTTCCAAGCTTCAATCCGAAAAAGCCACTGTCAGAAAATGCCGTAACGGGAGCACTCAAGCGGCTGGGATACGGCGGAGTGATGACTGCCCACGGCTTCCGCACCACTGCGTCATCGCTGTTGAACGAGAGCGGGGAGTTTCATCCTGACGCGATTGAACGCGCCTTGGCACACCAAGACAGCAATGCCGTCCGTGCAGTCTACAACCGCACGCAATATTGGGACGAGCGCGTCAGGATGATGCAGTGGTGGTCGGACAAGATCGATTCTCTAAAGCAGCTAAGCGCAGTTTAGGCCTTGGGGTCACCGAAATTGACCCCCAAACTGACCCCCCACAGCTCGCGAATTTGCACAAACCCCGGCGATCAAGCGCGAAGCTCACACCGAAATTTCTCAATGATTTTCAGTGGGTTTTGCTTTTTCGCG
>FUFK010043554.1_pt1 | contig 12349 bp, 9 predicted proteins | sample 1021851 | NCBI WGS metagenome assembly FUFK01 (sample SAMEA51879418, study PRJEB19060) | metagenome
CAGTAGGTTTAGATATTTTTATATCTTTGTAATCCATACTTTCTTTTTCTTTCATGCTTGACTTCTTAGCAAAATCCTATATACAAGTCAATAGAAAGATGAAATATAAATTTAAATTAAAGCCATATGCACACCAACTTACTGCGTTGGAAAAATCTTGGAATAGAGATACGTTTGCATATTTTATGGAAATGGGTACCGGCAAAACAAAGGTGCTGATAGATAACTTAGCAATGCTTTATGACAAAGGTAAAGTAGATGGTGCTTTAATAGTTGCACCAAAAGGTGTGGTAGGNACCTGGTACAATCAGGAGTTGCCTGCACATATGCCTGACCATATAGAAAATGTGACCGTATTGTGGCAAGCTAACATCAATAAAAAACAACAAGATAAACTAGATAAACTGTTCAAAACAGGTCATGAATTACATATTATTGTCATGAATGTAGAAGCTTTTAGCACAGATAAAGGTAAAAAATTTGCTGCCAGATTTTTAACATCACATAAATCTTTGATGGCTATTGATGAATCTACAACTATAAAAAATCCAAAAGCAAAAAGAACTAAAAACATAATCCAATTATCTAATTATGCTAAATACAAAAGGATCATGACAGGTTCCCCTGTTACTAGAAATCCTTTGGATCTTTACTCACAGTGTGAGTTCTTAGATCCAATGCATTTAAACCATTCTTCTTATTATTCTTTTAGAAATAGATACGCTATAATGAGAAGCGCAAACATATCTGGTCGCTCTATTAATCTTGTAACAGGTTATCAAAATTTAGGTGAGTTATCAGACAAATTAAAACCTTTTTCATACAGAGTTTTGAAAGAGGACTGTCTTGATTTACCAGATAAAATATACATGAAGAGAGAAATACAACTTACATCTGAACAACAAAAACTTTACGATCAAATGAAAAGAGAAGCTTTAGCTACGTTAAATGGTAAAACAGTTACAACCATGACAGCACTTACACAGCTTATGCGCCTACATCAAATAACTTGTGGTCATTTCTCTGCTGATGATGGCACCATACAAGAAGTTAAAAACAACAGATTATCGGAACTATTAAATGTGTTAGAGGAGGTAGAGGGCAAAGCAATTATCTGGGCACACTATCAACATGATGTAAAAACAATATATAAGTTGTTAGAGGATAAGTATGGTCCGGGTTCCGTGGTCCACTACTACGGCAAGACGTTACCTGAAGAACGAGACTATGCGATTAAAAATTTTAAAACAAACGATAAGGTAAGATTCTTTGTAGGCACACCACAAACAGGTGGGTATGGTATTACATTAACACAGGCTAACACTGTTATTTATTANTCTAANGGATATGATCTTGAAAAAAGAATGCAATCAGAAGACAGAGCACACAGAATAGGGCAAAAGAAAACAGTGACATACGTAGATATTATAGCAGAAAAAACTGTAGACACAAAGATCGTTAAGTCTCTTCGTAAGAAGATTGACATTGCATCTAAAGTATTAGGTGAAGAATTAAAATCTTGGATTTAAGTTATAAATCTTTCTAGTAAAAGTATGGCAACGGACCCCACCGCTGCTAAAAGAACCCAATAGATTTTGTCTATCTTGCCACCCAATTCGTGAATACCTTTGTGCATGTGATTAATATTCTTTTTAACACCTGATATATGTCCATACAGGGCTACAATGTGTTCTCTAGTTGTTTTAGGTTCAATAGCCATTAAGTTCTCCTATTCCTTAGAGCTATAATTTGCTCTTCTGGTGATAATAATGCAAGTTGCGTTTCTGTCAACTGTTGTTCTTCTGTTGGTTGTGGCGGAGGTTGCACGACCGGTGTTGCGGAGGTCACTTGTTGTGGTAAAGACACTGTGCCTAAATCTTCAAATAAATAGTCATCCAACTCAACATCAAACCTCTCATCTAAAAATAAATTTCTAAATTCATTTCTCATTAATCTTAATGTGCCTGCAACTTCTGGAAAAACATCTACGTCGCCTAAATTTTGTGCTATCTCTCTAAACCTATCTCTTATATCATCTGATGGGAAGTATGGATCAAACTGACCTCTTTTTAATTTACTATAAGTAGATTGAGATATTTGTCTGTCTCTAAACTCTTTTCTTAACTGATTAGGGTCAACACCTAAAATCTCCGCTGCATTTATATTTTTAAACATTTCTTTTTGAACATTGAATCTAGCTTCATTAGATTTATAAAATCTTTCTATCACATCATTTGGTTTAATAGGTCCACCTCTTAATAGTCCAAAAAATCCTCCTGTAAACTCTCTTCTAGAATTTCTAATACCTGCTTGGTACTCAGATATTTTAAAACCCATAGATGAAAGAGGATCTACTTTAATAGGACGTAGTCCCATAAAACCTGCAAGTTCAGGACCAATTTCTAATTCGTCTCCTCTCTTTGTAGGTTTACCAAACGCCGCTTGTCCCAGTCTTTGAAATTGTTTGTAAGATGGTGCAAGAGCTTCTCCTAAGTGTAAAAATCTTATTGCTGCTTTATCACCTGCTGAAGTTTGATCAGTATATAATCTTCTTCCATCTCTTGTAACTCCACCTCTAATAACTAAATCGGCTGTGGCTTCTGTCCAAATAGATTCTGATATAAATGGATTCATAATTTCAGCGCTTGCTTCTCCAACACCATTTACAAAACCTGACAACAACGTTCTATCGTCTTGTTGAGATGTTAAAATATTATTAAACAATGTATTAAAAGGTCTAGAAATTACATCATAAGCATTACTGTGACTAAAATCTATGTAACGTAGTTCACCGTCATCTGTTTTAATAGGGACAAGCGTAGAGTTTTTAGACCATTCAGGAACAAATTGTCTTAATGCGTTTATCTCATCTTCCGTAACATTGTATAAAGCTTTAGCTCCCTCTACAACTATTTCAGGCACAGCCACGGTTGTAAATGCAAGACCAGATATTCTTTTAAATCCTGTTCCATACATTGGGTTATCATTTTTAANTANTTGNCCTGTTTCTNNATCAATAACATAAGGTGTTACGTTACTACCTATTGTTGGTTTAGAGTGTCTTAATTCTTTTAAACCTTGTTCTGCTATGTTTGTAGTTGTTCTAATAACTTCTGATGGAAAAGACATAAAATTACCTATCGGTAATAATCTTGAGGTCTTAACTATAGATCCAACAAAAGCATAATTAGGGACAGTATTTTTGACAATATCTGCCGCATCTCTTTTTAATGCTTGTACTATAGCAGGATCTGCGAGATCTAAACCTTGTTCTACTGCAGCTTTTTTTAATCTATCTAATTCAACAACATAGTTTGTAATCTTCCATGTGTCATCTTCAGCAACATACTTACCTTGAAAAAATTGTCCTAATTTTTTTAATTTACGCATAAAAGGAGATAAAGTTGAATCCATTATTGCTATGCTTTCTCCTCCAGCTGTATCTTTTAACAAATTAATTAAATCACCAATTTGTACTTGTGAGTTTACAACTCCTAATTCAACTAATTCTTGGTAAGCTGCTTGTGCTCTGGGCGAGTTTGGTCCTAGTTTTAATAAACCCGATATATCTATACCATCTGAAAAAGCCTTTGCTAAAAGTTTAGGATTAGTTAATCCTTCAAATAAAATACCGTTAGCGCTTGCAAAAGCACCTGCACTAAAAAAGTTTCGTAAATGTGTAGGTATGGATAAAACTGTTTTTGCTAATTGTGATACTGCTTTTGGAAACAACAAAGCATTTCTGTAAAACCAACTTACAGCTTTTTCTGCAGGGTTAGCACCCTCTCTACCTCTAACAAAAGCTTGAAGTCCAGATGCTATGCCGTTTATATTTCTTATACCATCTGCTATTTCTTTAGTAGTGTATTTAGTTTTTAACGGATTTAATATAGCTCCTGCTCCAGGCAGTTCTTCGATAAGGTCAGATACTTTAACTATTTCTATATTAGTTTTTGGTGAGTTGACTGCTCGTTTAGCCTCTGCCTCTGATTTCCAAAAAAATCCTCTACCACCTTCTTTTTGTATTTGATCATTTTTAATAGATATATCGTCAAAATAATTAGCTGTTCTTGCTACTGCAGATAAATTAGTCATAGCGTTGAACAAAGAGTATCTAGGATCTTCTATTTCACCAAACAATTCTCTAAATACTTTACTGCCTTTACCTTTTGCTTTTACAAAACTTTTAGTTTTTTCCATTCCTGTTTTATTTTGATATGTAAAATCAGGTAAAGGACCAGGTTTTCCTTTTATTTTAACTTGATTAAGAATATCATCCACCATAAATTTAGCTTGTTCAAAATAAGCACTACCCTCTGGCACAAGTCTACCGTCCTGATCTCTAACTAACTTTATAGGTTCTTTTCTTTGTGAATCTGTTTTCATTAAATATCTTCTAGCTAAAGCTATNGCTCCTCTATAAGCTTCGTCCGTTGGTTCAACAGATTGAAATAATCCAGCTATACCTCTTGGTTTTTGTAATATCTTATAAGTGTTACCCATCCAACCTTGTATTCGTTGTTTCATAATTTTTTGTATTTCTTTTGTGCCAGCGCCTACATTTTTACCAGCGTTTGCCTCTAGTATACGTATTAAATTAGTGAACTCTCCTCGTGCAGCATTTAAATTACCAAGTAAATTTTGAACACTTTTTTCATCAATACCTGCTTTTTTCATAAAAGCTAAAAAGTCATCCACTGCATTTTTGTTAATGTTTTGAGATAAATCACCTTCAAATAAGATATCATTTAATCTTTTGTAAAAATCTTTCTGTGTAGTTTGTGTATTTGTATCAAAAAATTTTGATAGTTTTGGTATCATACTATCAGTTTCTCTTGTTATGTTTTCTACAAGTTCTTTCGCTTTTAAAGTATCTCTAGCTTTTAAACCTGCCTTTGCCATTTCTGATTCAAACACTTCTTGTGGTAAATCACCTCTTGGTCTAAATGGAGAGCCTATATATCTATCAACCCATCTAGCAACAGCACTATTACTATACGCCAGCTCTGCCCCTCGAGTGGCTAATGCTTTTGCAGCAGAGCCAACACCATATACAAACGGAGTAATTAACAAAGACTCTGCTCCAAATTTAAATCTATTTGCTAATCTTCGAGCGGCCTCTTCTTTACCTGTAGTTTCTTCTCTGTCTAATTCTGTTGGACCATCAAAAAGATCACCAAAAGTTCCTATACCTTCTACATCAGCAACAAATGTCTCACCTAAAGCACCACCAAATACTCCTGCTTGAAATCTAGTTGTAGTTCCTGGATCTAATCCAAGTCTTTGATCAATTCTAGAATTTAATGTTTTGGCTTTTGTCATACCTTTCATAACATTATCAGATTTAAAGTTTGCATAATTACCAGTTTTCTTTGCGTTTAACGCTTTATCAGCTAGTTTCCTTGCCGTCTTAAATCCAATGGTTCCCGGTATACCTATCTGTACAAGAGCTTCAGTGAGTTTACCTACAACTCTATCATCTGCATATTCTTCAAAAGGGTTTACTTTATCAAAAAATCTTTCTACATCTCCAGCTAAATTAGAATCTGCTCCAAGGTCAATAAGCTCTGCACCTAGAGATACCACACCTTCTACTGTTTTAATTATACCTGATACTAAACCTGCGCCTATGGCTGTATACCAACTTGCGTCGCTGTTTTGTTCTGGACCTTGAAGAGGGACAAATTCTGCCATTTATCCTCCTATATATCTACGTCGTCTTCAACGCCAAATTTTTCTTGTATTTCTTTTGTTTTCTTTTCTCTTATTTTCTTCAGTTCTGGATTTATTTTATCTCTGTATTCGTTTCTTTTATCTGTTTCTGTAGGTTTAGGAAGTGTTTCACCTTCTATATCTACATTTGGTTCAACATTAGCTAATGTAGTATCAATGAAAGCGTATTTACCATCTTGTCTTTTAATTAATTTTTTATAATTGCCTGTGTATATATCGTAAAAAGTTTTATTTAATCCATTTTGTTTTTCTAAATTTTTTCCAAGTTTTTGATCTGTGCCTTGTATACGTAAGTCTTGGTCGATAATACCACCAAATTGGGTTCCAAGTTTAGCTTTAGCTGCTTGCTCTCCACCCTCTGTATAAAAACTAGCGTAGTTGGCAGCAACTGATGGATTTTTATATTCATCTAAACCTAATTTATAAGCTGCTTGATATTCTCTATCTGTTTTAGCACCGCCAGCAATTTTTTCCTGTGACTCTAATTTTCTTTCTAATAGTTCTTTTTCAAAATCTCTCTCTTCTCCTCGTGCTCTTCTTGCTTGTAATCTTTGAAATGGTGTTTTTGCTGCCGTAGCTGCTGTTTGAAATATGTTACCCGTTGGTGGCTGTGATAATAAATTTAAACCAAACTCTGTTAAGAACGGACTAAGATTTGGTGATTTAACAAGTATATCTCTGAATGATGGTTTTTCAGTTGTTGTTTGTGTTGTTTCATTTGTGGGTTTAAAATCTGCCCCTGCAGCTGTATAAGTTGAATCAATATCTTCTGGCTTTGTACCTTGTTCGTATCTNTTTCTCATACCNTNCATNATACCTTCATTCTCAGCGCTACCGCCTAATCTAAACATCGGTCTTTTTAATATTCTACTTCTCATTATGCGTTAAAAGCTTGAAAGCCTTTTCCTATATCTCCATAGATACCGGCTAGTGTTGTACCGATACCAAGAGCTGTTTGTAATGGTGTTGGGTTTGGAGTTACCTGCATTCTTGTGCCTGCTGCTGGGTATCCACTAATTAGTGATGCAACACCAGACCCAAATCTACCTAATCGATCTACAGGTTCAAAAGCTGCAAGTCTGTTTGCTTCTCTTTGTGCATCTAATTGAGCCTGTGCTTGTGCTTGTTGGATAGCGCCCACTGATCCTAAAGTACGTATGTCTCCACCTTGTAAGCTTGGAACTAGTGAAGCTAGTCCTGTTTGAAATTGTCCACCAATTAATTGTTGGTTTGCTAAATTAATTTGGTTTAATAATTCTTGTTGTCTTCTACCTGCTGCTTCAGAAAATCCTTGTTGGTTTAATCCTGCTAATAATGAAGCTCTTGCTCTATCTGAGTCTGATCTAAATTGTCCTAATTCTACACCAGCTCTACCTGCACCAAGAACACCTAACTCTGCTTGTCTTGATCTAATGTTTTGTTCTTGTATTGCTCTTTGTTGATCAAAGTCAGCTAATGTTGCATCAATAACTTGTTGTTGAAATGGAGACATAAAATCTTGAATAGATCCTGCTCCTGTGCCAGCACCCGTCCCTGTTAATGCTTGAGCTGATGCAATACCTGTAGAAAAATCTGTGCCTGCTTGTTGTGCTGCTTGTAAAAATGGTTGAAAAGAACCAATACCAGCTTGTGCTAAAGTTGCTGCTTGTTGTTGTAATGGATCTTGAGCTGCAACTGATGGTGCAAATTTAGTTGTATCTATCGGTACAGCTGTCTGTGCCGTAAGTTGTTTACCAAAATCGGTTGCCAGATCCTCTATAAATTGCGGTGGTAATACTCGTGATTCTGTTACTGCCATTAGACTACCTTGTTCTCCAGTTGTTTCATTGTTTTATACATTAAATCTGCTCCTCTATCAACACTTCCTCCACCTGCTGCTCTAACCGCATCAGCTGTAAATACAAACTCGTTCTTAGATAATCTAGCTGGCACATCGTCTGCCTTTTCTCTCGCACCTATAGGNACAAATCCACCACCTCTTAGATCCATTTCATTACCACCTAGGTCCATCATACCACCTTCAGCAGCCATGGTTCTACCCATATTTTCTTTCATGCTCATTTTATCAAACTCCTCCATTGCTTTTTTTGCTGCATCTTCTGGAGATAATCCCATATCTAAATATTTTTCAAAAAGTCTTTCTAAAACTGCATCGTTTTGCATATTAGAAGCCATCATAATACCTTCTTTTTTTGGTGTGTCTTCAATATCACCACCTCTAGCTGCCTCATTTCTAGGTCCATACTTTTGTCTATCAAGATATTCTTTATATTCTTTCTCCATATCTTGGAGTAATTTTTCTTTATTAAATTTTTGTTTACCTTGAAAGTATTCTTCCGGACTCATAAATTTTTGTTCTTCTACTTCTTTAACACCTTTTTTCTTTTGAATCTTTTGTGCCATCTTTAAAACCTATTCTACCACCTGTAGCAAATGATGCAGAATATTCTTGATCTACCAAGAATGGATATTTCTGTGCTAGTGAACTTGTGTCTTTGTTCTGGTACGCTTGTTGTACCTCTCCTCTAATCTTAGATACATCAATACCTGTTTGATCAGAGATTCGTTGAGATAATGCATTTATATCTTGTTCTGGTTGTTTACTAGTTAATAGTCCACCTAATAATGATGTGCCTACAATACCTGCTGTTACGCCACCACCTGGTATTGCATCAATAGCTGCCCCTAAACCTAAATTTTTTAAAAATCCTGCTCCTGCTAAATTTTTTAAAGGACCTACTCCTAAACCATACGAACCTAATCCAACTGCTAACGCAGCTTTACCTATTGGTGATTTTGCAACTTTCTTTACAGCGCCTGTAATTTTTTTAACAATACTTCCTAAACCATATTCTTGTCTTGGTTCTCCACCTTCTGCTAATCTAAATCTCTCAGGAATGTTAAAAGCTGTTGGGTTAGCTGCTCTAATACTAGCAATGTATTCTCCTAGATCACTTTTTTGTTGTTCTACATCTGATGGCACTTTTGCAATTTGTGGTAGTTTAGGTAACATTGGTGCACCATCACTAACTGGTGTAGGTCTATCTAAATTAAAAGCACTTCTAAAATCAGTTGTAGATACTTTATCTAATTGAGGTCCAATATCTTGTGTAACATCAATACCTAAATCTTCTAGTTTATCAAAAGTTTCTTTAGCTCTTTCCATATCTAAATTAGTTCCTGTAAGACCTTCAGTAAACAAACCTCCTTGTTTATTCATTTGTTGATACACGTCAAAAAGATTCATGTCTTTCCTAGGTCCAAACGGACTTAAAGATAATATTGCATCTCTAGTTGACATCATATTTCTATTAACAAAACCTCTTTTACCTCTATTCGCCATTCTTTGAAAAAAACCTGGACTATCGTCACTATCGTCTTTAGGTCCACCTCTACTAGTAAAACCTGGACCTGTAAGTCCCATATCTTGCATCATCCTAGCGGTATCATCTTCTTGGTCATCTCCTGGTGAAGACGTGTCTCCAGAAAATCCACCGCCTGGATTTGATACATCTCCTGTATCCTCTTCATCTTCTGTAAAACTTGGTATACCCATAGGCGTCATCTTTCCTGATCCACCCATGGCTTTTAATATGCCTGCTTCTTTTGGATTTATGTAAGCAAGAAACTCCCCATCAGGAGCCATCATCTGTGCATCATTTAATGATACCCCACCCTGTGCCAGTAATTGTCTTGCTATCTTTGATCTATTTATCGCCATTTTTCCACACTACTTTGTTTTAGGGAACAAATCAAGCGAAGGCATGATTACTTTAACGTCCCTTCTAATCTCTGCTTCTGGCACNCCTTTTGCCTTCCATTCGTCCTCTGTCTTATATACCTCACCTGTTTTAAGGTTAGATATGGTTGTTATTATCTTCTCTGGTTTTATTGTTTGCATTACGATACCACCTCTCTTGGTTCTATTTCTAATATTGAAGCTATAACATGTATCCTTCCTGCATAGCCCACTTGTACTTTTAACGCCTCCGCAGCCTCCATGACTAGGGGCTGAGTTAAAAGTTCTACCGTAGCATTAGCAGATATTGATTTACTCTTAAACAAACTAAATATATTAGTTGATGAATCAACTAACGTTACGGTAATTGTGTCTCCTGATCCAGAATCATCAGATACTAAAATAGATTTAACTACAGCAGTTTTAAACGACGGCACTGTATATACAGTTGTTAAATCTGTAGATGTTAAATCGTTCTTTTTATTTATAAAACTATTTGCCATTAATTTATAAAGAAGCTCTCAGCTTCCATTTCATCCTTTAATTCTTGTTGATATGTTGTATTTAATTTTTGTACGATACCGTCAAGGTCTCTAACCTGTGCGTCAGCCACCTCTTGTTTGTACACTTTACTAGGTCTTGTTAATACTTGCACTATCTTTGCCATTATCTTCTACCATCCGCTTGTATATCTAATCTAAATGTTCCTAACTTCCAATCTTGTGCCGAGCTAGTGTTTTCTATTTTAAGTGCAATAGCTCTTGCCCTAGCTCTAGTATCTACTTTCTGTGTGCTAGATGTAATATCAAAAGGTCCTAGAGAGGAACTAGAAGATGTATCGTTTGGAAAGTTTCTTAAATTTAATGTAACTCTAGTTGCACCTGTCTGTGAAATAAAATCAGGTATAAATCTTCTTATCTTCATCATAAACTCGCCATCGCCTCTTAAATCAGGTATGGCAGAGGTTGTACCTCTTTGCACTCTTTGTGTAATGTCAAAATCTCCTGATAATATATTTGCGGTTATGGCTGTAACTGTACCACCTTTAACTTGATCAGTCCCTGTCTCATGTTGATAGTATGTTGTAATACCATCTGTATTACCTTGCACATATGTAGATGAGCTAGATCCCTCAACACCATCAGCGTCATACTCTAACGCGTGTGGGCTACCAAACACAGCAGAATCAGCCCATGCTGTTCTAGCTAGTGTGCCCACTGTCCATATTGGTCTTTGTGGTGAAGAATCAAAATAATTGTAACAAACCATTTTATTTACAACAGATGAGTTTGCTGATGGATAGAACCACATAATCTCACCAAACAAATTATTTAATCCTGCTGCAATCATTTGATTACCAGAGTCTAGGTTAATATCATCGTAAACATGGTCCTCTACTAAACATGGTAATGATTCAAGAGCACCAGCATATTTAAAGAAACCGTTCTCTGAAAACCAGTATGCAGCACCATCTACCTCTACTGCTGCATTCTTACCAGCTAGTCCACAGTTTGTTCCTGCTTGTACAAATGAGAATGTAAAAGGTTGACCAACAAAACGCATTAAGAANAATGCTGTGTCTGTGTAAACATAGATTGCATCTCTACCTCTAATGGCTCCCATGATCCGTGATCCGTCGGCCAGTCTCTGTGTACCAGCGTCATTGGTTGCCGTAGGTGTGTACGTGTTAATATCTTCAACTGAAGAAAATCTAATAAACATATCATCTTGTGTGGACTTTGTGCCAATCGTTGTTTCTGTACCAAAGAAAACTAAGTGTCTATCAGGTGTAGATACTATCATGTGTCTTGATGCTGTGGGTGCATTAGATATGATCGTAGCCCTAGAGTTAGTTGCATCTGTAGCTGCAGAGTTCCATTCAAACACCTCACCATCTACAATTAAACAAATTGCTTTGTCACCAAAATTGTCAATGGACCACATACCAGGGTCAACAATTAAATCTCCTGATGCTGCTTCACCCCACGCTACAAAGTTAGATGTATTAGTGATTGTCGCGCCCGCTGTGTGTGATGCTGCTGTTGTATTTCTTACACCCCTTGTCACACCTGTTAATGTGTTTGTAGATATACCAGTATAAGATATTTCTTCTGTCCCTATTTTAATAAAGTTTGTTCCAGATGACGGAAACTGTGATGCATCGTTTAATGTAATACTAGTTGCAGCTGCAGATATGTCTGAAGATAAAACTGTTGTAAAAGCCCCTACNTCTTGTCCACCCCAAGACCCAAGAGACCAACCAAAACCTTGTGATTGTACGTCAGGGCCCACGTGATAGTAGTGTCTAACTCTGACACCACCAGAGGTTGTTGCACCAGATCCTGTTTCTGCAGAAGGCATTGTAATAGTAATTGTATTTGATGCAGGCACTGTTGTTACCATAAATCTTATATCATCAAAGTCTGATGCACCAAAGTCTGAATCTGTAATAGAAGAAAAATTATCTAATAAAACAATGTCACCAGCTTGTATACCATGATCACCAGAAAAGTTTATGGTAACTTCAGTTGATCCGTTGGTTGTGCTGAATGCATTTGTAAGAGTGTTTGTAGATTTAATTGGGTGTATGTCATAAAACACACCACCTGAGTATGCGTATAAAATTCTATTTGACCCTATAATAGAGTACTTTCGACCTGCGCTATTAGTAAATTGATGCAGTGCCCTAGCTGCGCCTGTAATATTATCGGCGCCTAATTGTTTCCAACCACCTATCTTTTCAGGTGTTTGATATCTAAAACGAACGTTATCACAGTCTATCCACTGTGCCTCAGCTGTTGTTGCTGTAATTTGTTTATTTATACCAGGTGCAAACCCTATCTTTTGTAGCATAGATCTCCAGATTATATTAGATTG
>FUFK010041892.1_pt1 | contig 12347 bp, 16 predicted proteins | sample 1021851 | NCBI WGS metagenome assembly FUFK01 (sample SAMEA51879418, study PRJEB19060) | metagenome
AATACGAAAAAATACGCTTTTTATAGCGAGTTCCAATACTCCTCTAATTCCTTGTTTTTCTTCTCTTGTTCTTCTTGTGACATTCGGCTTTGTGACGTTGAACTGTTGGCTGTAACTGGCTTCTCAGGTTTTTTCTTTGGTGTCACATTGGCTTTGCTCAATAACCCAGCGATTGCCTTGTGCGGTGTTTCTACCTTGTTACTACTTTTTCNTATTTTTNGTTGTGACANTGGGACAGGAACTAACTTCGTTGTTGNTTGCTNGGNTGTTGGGCGTCACATCATCATTTCCTGGACTAGGGACAGTTGGGACAGTTTCTTCCTTTTCTTCCTTAGTCCAATATCTATCTCTAGTTTTATTGATTCGCATTTGTTTTTGTGTGTAACCAAGTGACCTTAATGCGTCCCCAACTTGAACAGATTCTTGGAATTTAGGNTTGTCGTATGAAGTCATNAACCCAGCACCTATTAACGCTTCTCGAGTTGTAAAAGGATTAACTGGTTCTGTCCTTCTAATCCAATCNGCNATNGGAGTGTAGAAATCGTTTTCNTTCTGGAAATCTTCATTTCTTGCTTCACTCAANAAAGTTTCTTCCTGGCTTAGTACTGGAACAAAGCCTTCTCGATAAGACTTAATAGCTGATAACCAAATACTGTNCCTGTCTTCTTTAATAGCTTCTAAATTAATTTTTTCGCCTGTCTTATTTNNTAGTCGGATAAAGTGAAACCTTGTTGCACCGCTAGGGTCGTTAAGCAAGTTAGTTTCTTTATTAGCTGTCCCAACAAGTGTGCTTCCTCTAGGACTCTTAANAACATTGTGACCATAAGGAGGTCNGAANGTGTCATAAGCAGAACTCATTAATGCTTTTAATTCCCCCGCCGTTTGCTTGTTGGTTAGGTTCTCAAGTTCCGCTATTTCATAACACCAAGTTGTTTGGATAAGCATCAACCTATCCTTGTGGTTGTGGCAAGGAGTATCACAAAAGAAGTCAGGGTTGCCCATTAATATGCGAAAGAATGAACTTTTTCCTATTCGTTGGCTTCCGTGCAATACCAACATAGTGTCGAATTTATAACCTCTTTCAAATGCCCTAGCAACACTTCCAACTAACCAAACTTTGACCATTTTGTTAGATAGTGGGTCATCTACTCCTAGATAATCAGAAGCGACATTATTTATATCAGCCTGGTATAACTTTCCTTCTTTTTCTTGTTGTTCCAGGTCTTCTAGATATTGGACAACGGGGTCATAACAAAACTGTTGACTAGCATAAATAAGAGAGTCTCTTGCTTGGTCTTTTCCTATTCGCCAACCTATTTCCCCTAACTTTATATAGAAAAAATCTTGAAATTCATTCGGTAGGGGGATTCCGTCTAATTCTGGCTTCAAAGTAAGAAGATTAAATTTTAATCTGTCCTTAAATTCAGACTTCAATAAAAGACTAAGTTCGCCTGGATTAATTTGTGTTGTTCTTCTTATTCCGTTTCTTTCTTCCCAGCCTTCTTGCAGATTCTTAATTAAATTAGACAACTTTCTGTAACCTCCTTTGAAGCAACTCTTGTGGTGTTGGTTTATGTTTTACGAATGTGCTAAATGTCCCGAAACTTCTCTCTTCTGTCTTGCTATACGCCCAAGTTCCAAAAAGAACTTCCCCTTTTTTAAGACCAGTTGGAGGGAAAAAGGATAGCCCGTGAAAACAGCTTATTGTTTGCTGATCTTCACTAATACTGCAAACGACTCGCTGATTTCGTCCGCATATCGGACACTCGGACAGCCTTTTCCAGCTAGTCTTATTCTTTAAAACTAGACCAGGAGGAGGGTTCTTTTCTTTCGCATAACCCTTTGCAAGTTTCAAAACTATATTCCACTCTCTAACAGTTGGAGGTCTTAGGTTAGAAGGTTCTTCGCCTATGTTTGTTGTGTACCTACCATTAGTAGAAAAGTGTCTTCCCTGAACTATTACTTGCCTTCCAGGAGTATGACCAAAGAACTCGATAGCTTCCCGACTATCCTTTTCTTCCTTTGTATAAATTCGGAAATGGATTTCCTTTTTACCTTTTGAGTTAACAGGAATTGCGTTTAATTGTTCTCTAGTTGGTAGGAATATTCTTTTGAAATAATCCCTTTCCCCAGTTCTTCGGATTGTCCAGGTGTCAGCACCTCCGCCAAGTCCTAAATCAATTAATTTTTCGTGAGCAGTTTTTCCGTCTATATCCAGAACAAACAATTTGTCGCACCGAATACCTACAGCTATTGCGGATTGATAGTTCCATAACTCATTAATAGTGAACCCTTTTTGTTCTGGTTTATTCCAACCTTTGAGAAGTCCGCCTTGTGGATTGCAAGGTGCTTTTTTCATTTTCTTAGTAGAAAAAGGGTGGTCTGCACCTACAGGAAGAAGGACGTGTTTTTTCTCTAGTGTTTTAAGTAGAGCTAATTCCTTCGGGAGTAACATTCAAATGTCCCTCCCCTTGTAACTTGGGTTGGGTTCTTTTTCAGCAGACTCAAAGCAAGAGTTATCAATAAATTTTTTAGCTTCTTCTACAGTTTCAAAAACAAAATTATCAACTGTATAGATAACTTTTATTTGTTTATTTATCACTTGTTTAACCTCGCTTCAAAATCAGCTAAGGCTTTGACATTGTGATATTCATATCTGTTTCCGTTAAACCGATAACTATCTNTTTGGAAAATTCCTTGCTCTCGGTAACGGGCAACTTGGCGATAAGTTACGCCGATCAAGGTTGCTATTTCGCTGGGTCTTAACCAGACTTTGTTTCTTTGCGGAGTAAGTTCAATAAGTTGTTCAACTTTGGAAGCTAAATTTTCTACCTGAGCTATTAACCTATCAACTCTTACTTCTGTATTAATTTGGGACATTAAAAAAGTACCTAAAACAGTAGAGAGTTTTAGATACATTCATGTCCTGCTAAAACTTAGCTTTGCGGACTCTTCAAACCCGTATCCGTGCGAGAGTTAGTGTAGGTTTCTTCGCTACCTTTGGTTGCCGTCTAGTGTCACAGGTGATCTGTTAATCCGTATTCCCTATACTAGATTTCACTTTCCGAAGTTGGAAAGATACAGCCCGACATATGCCAAGTATGTTTGAAGTAATGAGCAAGTCGGATTAGAAAAATTAATTCCTAATATCTATATTGTTGTGGTAATTTCTTGGAAAGTCAAGCAATTAATCCTACACATATCGTGAATAAATCTCTAGTCTTCAAGACTACAGCCTTACGCTAAAACCATTAAAAAAAGTCNNTTTCGGAACTNATTCGGAACTGTATGTCNACTTATACTCANAACTGCTGTTATAACTTAAACCTTAGAAACTTTTCAAGACTAGAGCCTTAAACCACTCGACCACCCCTCCAAATGGAGTATTCAGTTTTGAACACTTTTACAGTATAGCAAAGGGAAGTGACAGCCTACAATAAGCCTGACAAGCTGTTTTATAACGCCTACAAAGTATTCTCTAACACTTGACATAGACTTGACATTCTGCGACATTTTAAGACATATATTCGGAACTCATTCGGAACTCAAAAAGACTAACTTGTGAAGAAACTTTTTGGTATTGGAAACAAAACAAAGCCTGGGGGAAGTGACCCAGCTAGAGGTTCTAGTGCCAGAAATTCGGAACTGGATTCGGAACTGGTTAACCAAAATATAATAGAAATTAACCAAAAGAACAAAGAAAGGGGTATAAAAGCTAAGTTACTTACCAAAGGAAACTACCTCTATATTCGAGGAACTTTTGCGGATTCGGACGGAGTAAGAAAAGAAAGGAAGATTCCACTTAGATTGACTTCAGAAATAAGTAACCTTGTCTCAGCAGAAGCAAGGATATTGACCTTAGTCGAATATGTAAATAAAAACGGATTTATTCCCGATCAACTTATGTGGGACACCCCGAAGGTTGAAGTAAAAGGTACAACCAAAGGAATAACTGTAAGTGAAGCTATAAAAGTATTTGAGATTAAATACTGGGAAAACAAAGATAGAGATAGCTTACCTAAACAACAGACCTGGAAAGGAATACTAGGTCACTTAAATAAACTTCCAGAAAATTCAACTTTAAATATGGGAGTTCTAATTGATGAGATAAAACTAAGCCAACCTGAGTCAGACAAAAGAAGAAAACTTTGCCAATACTACAAAAGATTTGCTGAAGTAAACGGACTGAATAATATAGAACTTATTGATGACTATGTTGGTAAATACAAAGCAAAGCAAAGAGTAAATATTGACCCAGCAAAGTTAATAGAGTTGGTCGAAATGGTTAGAGATAACGAAAAGTGGGGGTGGTTAACTGCGAGTGCGTTCTGTTTCGGCACACGAAGCGGAGAAACATTTTCACTCATACCCGATTTAGATAGCGGTACTGCCACAAGTGTTTGTATTCCTAAGGGTAAGAAGTCTATGTATATGAAATATCCAATAGCACTTACAAAAGAACTGGCTATCAAATGGGAACTGGATAACATTCAACGAGAATATACTTTTGACCTAAATAACTATGACCCAACCAGAACTAAATATCTTGGCAACCAATGGTTAAGGTACTTAAAACCTAGAGCAAAGGAACTGGGTATTCCGTTCCTGGAACTTACAGACATTCGACATAATTGGGGTATTCGATCTATCCACGCTGGTATTGACCCAAGAGTTGCGAGTAAAAGTTTAGGTCACTCAATCAATACTCACTATTCTGTCTATAACTCCACTTATGAACAGGTTGATGCTATAAACGCAAGTAAGAAAATAAATAAATGAGCCTTATAAATCCTTTAGCACTTGGAAAAGTCTTAAATAAATACAAGTTAACCCCAAAGAACAAACAGCAAGTAGTCCTATTATCTAAACGGAAAACCGCAACTTGGTCAGCCATACATAGACTTGCAAGAAAACTAGAATTTCAACAGACAGTAACCCAGCAACAACAACAGCAACAATAGATGCAGTTCGGAAGCCTTCCAAAATTAATTGCACTTCTTATGGTCTTACTTCTTGTTGGAAGCACTTTTGTTGGTGGAATAATTTACTTTATTAAATAATGGAATATCTTCAGAACCTTTGGAATAATCAACCAAATGTAGTTATTGGTCTTGGTGTAGCTACAGCAGTATTGTTGGGGATTTATATATTTTTACTAGATATAACTAAGTAAATGGAAGACTCTTTTTGGCTTATAAATTCTGATAGATCAAGAGTAAAAAGATTTTCAAAGAATAAACAAAATAAAGATAAATTCTTTGAGTATATGTTTATTGACTCAGGGAAAGTTGTTGGCGTACTTGGTNAAGAACCACCNGTTTTAACAACAAGAGAAGAACTTAAAATAGAAAAAGCAAGGGACGAGTGGAAAAAGTTACTAGCTCAAGGTTGGCGTAGAACTCCCGTAGTTTGGTAGATCCTAGATAGGTCTTTCGGTCATTTGTAGGGGTCTTCCAGCTTCTAAGTAGTCGATTCTTTCTTTAGTTTCTTGTAGTGCTTCAGCAAGTTTCTTATCACTCCAACCCCTTTCTATTATTCGGAAGAAGGCATTAATAGCTTCTGTTTTTGCATACCCTTTTGTCTTCTCATTCTTTATTATTTTCAATAGTTGAACAGCCACTTCGGGTGCTGATTCAATAAGCATTTCGTAGCTGTTATCTAACTTATCCTGTATTCGTTCTTGTCTTTCCTGGACTGCTTCTTTATAGAACTTCTTAGCTTTATCGTTCTTGTTGACCCACTCTCGCAAGGTTTGGTATTTCTTCAACCCCACAGCAGTTGCACTATCCGTCCAGGTCTTCCCCCTAGCCTTATGCAACAACGCTTCCTCGATATGTGGGGGAACTTCACTTTCGCTAATACTTGGTCTTCCTACCTTGCTAATACTCATAATTTCTAGTTTGTTCCTATCCTTCCGTGATACCTAAGTTGGTTGTTAATTACGTCTGCTGTTGTTTGTTTCTTTGATTCTTCGTGCATTCTTTCCATTAACGACATATTTGCTTTTCTTTCTCTCTCTTGCCTTTGAAGTTCTTGTCTTTGCCGACTTGCTTCAATCTCTTTTTCTATCTTGGCATTCTCGTATTTTATTTTTTCGTCCCTGATCGTATTCGCAAATTTTTCGTAGCCGTACCGCCTTAGTTGGTCTTCGTCATCTGTCCAAAATGCTTGGTCATACAAATGTTGTTGGAGTCTTGCGTCTTCTATTTCTTCTATTGGAGTTGCAAAGACAGCCTGAAATAGTTCGGGGTCTATATCTCTTAACCTCTCTTGGAGTGTTACCGACATATTTGCTCTAGTGACAGTATTAATATTTGGAATTGCTTTTCCTGGATTGATAGAACTTAGAACTCTGACCCAGCGATCAAGTAGAGGGTGTTTCATCTTAGTAATAGATAACTTTTGGTGGTCTTTGTGCGTGAGTATTGTCTATGTTTGGACTCCTCTCATACATCAACTGACGTGGCGAAATGTTCCTTCTCTGGCACTCGTGGTAGGCCATTGCCGCCCAGTCTTCAGCGTCTTGTGAACTATAAGGAAATAGCTTCAAACCACACTTCAAGCACCTTTGTTGGAACTGCCAGTCTTCGTTGATATGTCTTTGATTTGCCATTTAACGACATGACTCCTTATTAAAATTCTAAGATAGTTTTTATCTACCGATCAGCCGATTTGTATATTTCCCTGGGCTGTTTAGTTTGTATTATTTTTGACACCCTATGTAGTTGCACTATTTATTAATTAGTGTTATTATTTTGTTTAAGTAAGTTCCCCGTAGGTGGAAATAGAAATCAAATTTTTGGAACTACTCCCCCTAGTATGACTACAAAGTCAAATGAGTATTCTTTATATGTAACATAGGTAATTCGAGAAAATAATAATATTTTTATCCCTTATTTGTAATACGTCTATCTATAAAAAATACTGTATTTTATTTAAGTAATATTGGATATTTTTCAGCGAATTGAGTTTCTAAAATGTCAGTAAGAGAAACTTGACGTTATTTACACGTCTATAACTAGCTTCTCGGCAACTAGAAAACTTATCACACGCTATGAAGACTAATCGTAATGGTCAGTCAAAAGTTTTAACAACTGCTGAACTTGACCTATTAATCGAAGAACTTCCTGGAGGAGTTCATACAGTCCTGGCTAATGTTTGTCGCCGAACAGGTTGCAGAATTTCAGAAGCCAGGCAACTCAAATGGGAAAACATTTTTCCAACTGGAATAACTTTTCCGAAACAAATTGTGAAAAATAAATTGGAAGCTCGAACTGTTCCAATCTTCCCAAGTTTGTATGACCTTCTTATCAAATGGAAACATCAAACCGAACTTATAAAAGGCCAACCAGTTAGTCCAAGTGATTGGGTATTTGTTGGACGTTTTGGCGATAAACCAATAACTCGCCAGGCACACGGAAAACAACTACAGAACACTATTGAAAGGATTGGTTTTAANGGCGTNNNNAGCCACNNTTATAGGCGTTCGGCACTNTCAAGTGCAAGCTCAAAAGGATTGCCATTAAAGGCGATTCAGACCCTAAGTGGTCATAAAAGTTTAGCGGTTTTATCTCGATATTTAGAGGTTTCCGAGGAGGAACGAAAGAGTGTAGTCCAAGCCTTTGCTTAAATGCTATGAATGGGCGACTTTTCCTTGAATGGGCGGTTTTTCTATCTCTAGGACTAAATCCCATTGAGTTAACTTATCAACTACTGGTAATTCATCATCAGGTTTATTGTGGTCAATTACGATCATTCTTAAATCGGGCGGTGCAATTACTCGTTCTAGTCCGTCCAGCCTATAACACAGACTTAAGTGTTCCTTGTGAAAGTTTCGGCTCATATATAAATAGAGAATTTTTTTCCTATGAATATTTTAAGCCGTCTAAATACGAAAAAATACGCTTTTTATAATGAGTTCCAATACTCGTCTAAATCTTGTTGAGCCTTCTTTTGTTCTTCTTGTGACATTTTAAGTTTGGGGTGTTGGGACGTTTTTTTATAGCCCACCACTACGTTTGAGAAGGTTTTCTTCGGTGTCACATTGTCCCCGCCAGTTTCCCAGCGAATGGCCTTGTGCTTAACACTCTCTCTTTGATTACTTTCCTTATTTTTGGTTGTGACATTGGGACAGTTTCCGCTATCGCTGTCTATCGCTGGGGAGTCGGCTGTCACATCATCATCTTCTGAGTCTGGGACACCTGGGACTTTCCCTTGTGTCTCTTTTTTATGCCAGTACCTACCTCTAGTTTTATTTATTCTCATTTGTCTTTTTTCGTAGCCCAAAGAAGTTAGAACTTTTCCAACCTGGACAGCATCTAATTGTTTTGGGTTTTCGTATGGGGTTATTAATTGAGTTCCTAAGAATACTTGTCTTGTTGTGAAATAGTCGGGTGCAGACTCTAAATAGTCCAGGACAATATCCTGGAATATATTTTCCTTTTCGTAATTGGTACTCCTTACTTCACTTAACTGACTTTCTTCCTTATCAAGTATTGGTTCATAACCTTCTCTATAGGCAAGAACAGCACTAAGCCAAATTGCGTCCCTATCGCTTTTAACTTGTTCAATATTTATAGGTTCAGTTACATGAACAAAATTAAATCGTCTATGCCCTGTTTCATCATTCAAAAGTTCGGTGCTATTGGCAGTACCAACTAAACAAGAAGGTCTAGCACCTTTGATTAAAGAACGACCATAAGGAGGTCTAAAAGTATCGTAAGAACTTGTAAGTAATGCTTTAACTTTAAAAGATTCGTTTTTCGAGGTTAGGTTTTCTAGTTCTGCTATTTCGTAGCACCAAGAACTTTGGATAATTAATAACCGATCTTTTGGGTCACTTGTGGGGGTGTCGCTGAACCAATCAGCCTTAGGCATTAACGCACTAAAAAATGAACTTTTTCCNATTCCTTGATCTCCTTGTAGGACAAGCATAGTGTCATGTTTGCAACCTCTATGGAAAGCCCTTCTTACCTGACCAACTAACCAATTCTTGACCATCTTATTGCTTAGTTTGTCTTCGTATTTGATGTTTAAATAGTCGCTGGCGATATTATCAACGTCCGCTTCGTATAGTTTTAATTCCTTCTTTTGTTGTTCCAGGCTTAGTAAATATTCTTTTACTGGGTCATAACTATTCTTTTGAGAAGCATAAATTATTGCGTCTATTGCCGCTTGCTTTCCAACTTTCCAACCACACTCGCCCAGCTTTACATATAAATAAGTTATTTCTGTCTCGGCCAATTCAACTCCGTCTAGTTCTGGTTTAAGAGTTAGTAAATTGAACCTTAGTCTCTCTTTCAGTTGTTCTTTTAATAGAAGACTTAATCTCCCAGGGTCTAGTTCTTGCGATCTAGTTATTCCGTTTCTTTCGTTCCAACCTTCTGGTAGTCCTTTAACTAAATTAACCACTAATCTGTAACCTCCGATTAAGCAATTCGAGTGAGCTAGGTTTATGTCTTGCGAAATATGAAAATCTTCCGAATGATTTATCTTCAGTCCGTGAATATGCCCAAGTATTAAATAAAACTTCCCCTTTCTTCAGATCAAGCGGTGGTCTATAAGTAATTCCGTGAAAACAACTTATTGTGTTTAGATCGTCCGTAATTGTGCAGACAGGTCTTTCGACTCTTCCGCAAATCGGACACTCAGCTAACCTAGTCCAACCAGTTTTGTTCTTAGTAACTTGTCCAGGTGTAGGAACTTTTTCATCTAAGTATTGCTTCCACAATTTAAGAACCTTATTCCACTCCCTAACGCTTGGGGGTCTAATAAAACTAGGACTCTCGTTGTCGTTCCAGTAATACCTACCGCCACTCGAATAGTGCGAGCCAGACACAATAACTTGTCTTCCAAGTGTATTGCCAAAGAACTCGATAGCTTCTCTGCGGTTAGGTTCTTCTAGGGTATAAATAGGAAAACTAATTTCCTTTTTACCTTTGGCATTTGGAGGAATAGCACTTAATTGTGCTTTGGTGGGACAGAATATTCTTTTAAAATATCCTTCGCAACCAGTTCTTCTAATAGTCCAAGTAGGTTCTCCCCAACCAAGAAGTCTATTTAATCCTTTACTAGCTGAGTCGCCATCTATGTCTTCGACAAATAAGTTGTCGCACCTAACGCCTACAGATATAGCAGACCTATAGTTCCAAAGCTGATCTACAGTAAACCCTTTGAGTTCTGGTTTATTCCAACCACTCAATAAGCCACCTCTAGGATTAACAGGTGCTTTTTTCTTTTTAATTAAAGAAGTTGGGTGGTCTGCACCTACAGGTAACAAGACAAAATCTTCTTCTAGTTGTTTTAGAGAATCTAAGTCTTTGGGAAGTAGCACTTAAACGTCCCTCCCCTTACTGCTAGGACTACTTGTATCTTTTTCGGAACTTTCTAGGCTTGATTCAAGAATAAATTTCTTAGCNGATTCAATACTTGTAAATACAAAATCNTCTACTAGAAAAACGACCTTAATTTGCTTATCTCTCATTCTTCCAACCTCCTTACTTTCTCGTTACACCTTTCCTTAATTCTTTGATCTATCTTTTCGTCTGCTACATCTATAAATTCAATTAAATTCTGATCTAACTTTTCTATATATACAGAGTCAATATCTATATCCCAAGTTTCCCCGTACTCCAAATAACAAATACACCACTCAGAGAGTTTTTCGTCTTTGTCAAAAAGTACATGAGTTGAGAAATCAACAAACAACCCTTTCTTTTCCGTAGTTGGCCAATTCATCATTTAGCCAGGATTTAGGATTAATTGTTATTGACCCTCCATCTTTTTTCCAGACAGGTGTAAGAGCATAAGGTTCTCTTACTGGAACTTCGTGTTCAGACACACAATATTTGTTGATGTCTCCCCACTCGTTGTCTTCTTCTTCAAAATCGTTTGCCCTGGTATATCCCAACTCATTTAATTTAAGAATAAGTTGGTCAACAGTTTTAATATCTCGAAGAAGGGTTAATTGATTATTTTTCATAACCGCCTTTCCTAGATTCAAAATCTGCTATGGCTCTAACATTGTGATATTCGTATCTGTTTCCGTTAAATCTGTAGCTATCTACTTTAAATATTCCTTGTTCTCTGTATCTTGCGATTTGCCTATAAGTAACCCCGATTAATTGGGCTACCTCGGAGGGTCGTAACCAGACTTTGTTTCTGGTTGGAGTAAGTTCAATAAGTTGTTTTACCTGAGACGTTAAATTTTCGACTTCTGCAATTAACCTATCAATCCTTACTTCAGAATTAATTTGTGACATTAAAAAAGACAATAAGGGTGTGTAATACACCGCTTATTGCCCTGAGAAAATATCTCTTTACGGACTCTTAGAAAGCACAGGTGAAGGCTGATTTATACCCTACAGCAGTCGGGCGGTTTGGACTCCGTTCAGAATTAAGCACGGCGGAGCTATTAACTCCATTTGACTTTGACCAGCACTTAAACGAGCTACTACCAATTAATTAAATTGATAGCCTGGGACATAGCCTTATCCTGTAAGGTTGCCGTCCTCGCTGCCTACTCTGACACCATTTCTAAGCTGGCATTCAGCAGAACAAAAGAATAAAAAATATTCTCTTATTACTTATATTGTTGTGGAAATTTCTTGGAAAGTCAACCTATTTTTTACTAAAGCTCTAGTCTTCAAGACTACAGCCTTACAATAAATCCATTAAAAAAAAGTCCCTTTCGGAACTCATTCGGAACTGTATGTCCACTTATACTCAAAACTGCTGTTATAACTTAAACCTTAGAAACTTTTCAAGACTAGAGCCTTAAACCACTCGACCACCCCTCCAAATGGAGTATTCAGTTTTGAACACTTTTACAGTATAGCAAAGGGAAGTGACAGCCTACAATAAGCCTGACAACCTGTTTTATAACGCCTACAAAGTATTCTCTAACACTTGACATAGACTTGACATTCTGCGACATTTTAAGACATATATTCGGAACTCATTCGGAACTCAAAAAGACTAGCTTGTGAAGAAACTTTTTGGAATTGGTAACAAAACTAAGCCTGGAGGAAGTGACCCAGCTAGAGGTTCTAGTGGTAAAAATTCGGAACTCAATTCGGAACTCGTTGACCAAAATATACTAGAAATTAACCAAAAGAACAAAGAAAGAGGAATAAAAGCTAAGTTATTGACCAAAGGAAACTATCTTTATATTCGAGGAACTTTTGTAGATTCGGACGGAGTAAAAAAAGAAAGAAAGATTCCACTTAGATTGACTTCGGAAATTAGCAACCTTGTCTCAGCAGAAGCCCGTATATTGCAACTCAATGAATATGTAAGTAAAAACGGATTTATACCCGATCAATTATTGTGGGACACTCCAAAAGTAG
>FUFK010043929.1_pt1 | contig 12344 bp, 26 predicted proteins | sample 1021851 | NCBI WGS metagenome assembly FUFK01 (sample SAMEA51879418, study PRJEB19060) | metagenome
TGGGAGCCCTGATGCTTTAGACTCGATTAGTACAGTTTCTGGTTGCCAGTAATCATATTGTTCTTTTGCAACTCGACGTAGTTCTGGAAACTCATATCTATCCTTAATAGCGTCTAATAAAATTAATTGTGGAGCAGAATCTTCATTTAATCTAAACACGCCCCACGTTGTTATTGCACTGTAATCAGCTGTCTCCTTTTTCATAAAAGCTGTATCGTAAGATTGTATTACATGATCTANANNNGGTATNGTATCTTTATCCCAGTTGTTCCACCACTCACGTTTTAAGATTGCACCNTCTTCAGAAGTTGGNTTTTGCATCCATTGTGCATTCCATTTNCCGAGNGATAAGGATGCTTTGACTCCTTCGAGTTCTTCTAGCTTCCAGTACTCCGGCCATACNGGCTTACCACTCGGCATNACTGCCGGAAACTCTACCAANTCCCATTGATCTGCTTTNGGCTCTGTTTGGTTTTTTATCAAAATTCCTGTNAGGTCCTTTACATTCCAACGTGTCATAACGCAAACNATTTTACCNCCTGGTTGTAAACGTTGNCGTGGTCCTGANGTGTACCANTCGTATGCTTTTTCTAANGCACCCATGTTCATAGAATCTTGTTCCGAGTGTGGGTCNTCNATGATTAACAGATCAGCACCTCGACCTGTGATAGCACCCCCGACACCTGCTGCAAAATACTCGCCACCTTGTGCAGTTTCCCAGCGACCGGCGGCTTGTGAGTCTTCCCGTAGTCTTGTTTTAAATATCTGTTGATATTCTGGAGAGTCAATTAATGTTTTAGCTTTACGCCCGAACCTAACTGCAAGTTCTCCTGTGTGAGTCGTCTGTATGATTTTTAGTTTTGGATTCTTCCCGATCATCCAAGCAGGCAACAGGGTTGAAGCGAACTCAGACTTCGTGTGCCTTGGTGGCATGTTCACTATCAACCTTTTTATTTCACCTGATGCTAGTTTATTAAATTTATCTGCAATTGTTTTGTGATGTGCACCTTCAATAAATTCAGGCCATATCGTTTTTACAAATGCAAGAAAATCATTTTGTGCAAGTTCTTTTTTGTTTTCTTCTTTGTATTTAAATAATAATTTTTTAAATCTATCTCTGACGTCGGGAGGTAACTTATTTATTTTATCTATATCTATTTGCATTTGAAAAATTTTTTGTAAAATTTTTTTACATGTTATTTTTAATCTTATAATGATTTTCAGGGGTTTGACCATACAAAACTTGTATTATAACCCTAGGTTGTGGGACCCCTTTGTATACATGTAAATCAATAAATTAAAAATGTTTGGATTTTGTAAATCGTTTGGGACCCCTGGCCCGTCAGGGCCAGGGGGAGAGAGTTATTCTGTATATGGATTATGTAAATAATTAGTATTAGTTTTAGGAATAAACTCGTTTAACTTTGGTCTATATTTCTGTTGCCATCTTCTTTCGTACCATCTTAACAAGTCAAATCTAATAGACATTATTCTAACAATGTGTTTTTTTTCTTTATAATAATAGTTAGTTAATAATCTCTGATAAACATTTGTCGATTGACCAATATACTCAATAACATTTGTTTTTTTATTTATTAAAAAGTAAATTGCACAGACAAAATTTTTAGGAACGAAATCTTGTCTATTTATTTTTACTTTTATCCTTCGTTTTGTTTTATATCCACTTCTCATTTTCTTAACCACTGTTGGTGTTGTCGCTCGTACCTTCGGAGCCTTTCATTCTGGTCCTGATATTGTGGTAGCATTCCCCAAAACATAACAAGACCACTAAAACAAATTAATACTCCAATAATAAAGTCATGATGTAATGCTAGAATTACACCTAGCATTAAAAGAACATAACCAAATAGTCCTATTAATAGTTTCATTAGTTCCTCGCTTTCTTAAAAGTTATCATAGGGTTAATACAAGTTGTATATCTTTCTAAAGCAGTGTCCCAAAAACACATATACTTTTTGCCTCCTTGTTCCCAGACTCTGCAACCCTCTTTGTTTAAATTACCGACTCTAAAAATAGTCTTGTTATATTTTTTCGCGTACCAAGAAACAATAAAGTCAGTCTTTGCTTCAATCTGCTTTGCTACTTCTGGTAATATTAAGTCTTCTATTTTCATAACTTCCTCTCTTTCTATTGGCTATCCTATACGAAATAGGATAGCCAGTCAAGTCTTTATTGTTTAAAGTTTGGGATTGCCTGTAATTCTTGGTTCCACCTTAAACCAATCTTTTTAGATACTTGGTCAAGTGCTATTGCAAGACTATCAGGCGTGCCACTTTCCATAACAACATCAAGAGCTTTTGTTTTAAGGTCTTTAAGTTGTTTGAGTTTTAAACCTTCAGGGCGTCTTTCAATCTCACGTTGTGCAAGTTCAGAAGCCCAGTCCCTTAATTGATCCTCACAATCACGAAGAGTTATCTTATCATCATTATAACGATTATCCCTTCTGAAGTTATAATTAAGTTCAGCGTCTTTTGGTTTTTTCTTTTCAAAAAATGTTAGTGCTGTTGCTCTTGCATCTTCTAACATTTTTTCTGCTTGTCTAAATTTTTCTATGATTTTATCTGCACCAATTTTTTTAGACAGCTTTGAAACAGCTTTGTCAGTTGCTTCAGTTTTAAATTGTTTAACCAATAATTCCTGCTCTTCAATCATTGGGTTAAACTGTCTTTTCACCTTGTCCCTAAAATGGTCAAGCTGATATTTAGTCATTGTTTTACTCATATTTATTTTTCCTTTCTGATTTGAAATTAACACTTGACAAAAGGATTGTCAAGTATTATATNGGATTAACTATTACTGCTTTAATCTATGGAGTTAAAGTGGGAAGAGTTGGGACAACTTCTGGTTGNNNAGGCAGTANGCATCACCTTNNAGGCAACTAGAACTGATCCCTGGTCTTNTCTCGTCATGGTAAAAGGAACCCAAAGGCGTAAAGGAAGGCTGGACCTGGGATCAGGGTGAAAGATTAAGTAAGCCTTAGAAGGTAGACAAGTATGCTAGCGACCTTGAAACCTACAAGCTTCGGCTTGTAGGCCCTGATCCGAAGCTGTTTGGTGGTTCTTACAGTTTTTAAGTTTTTGATGGGTTGGGTTGATCATTACCCTCCTTACCATCAACGACAGGCACTTCAGGGCTGGAGGTAAGAAGACCAGCCCGGAGGTGAAGAAAGAAATTATGAGTAAACAAAAAATTTTAATAAATCATTGGCGCTGGCTAGAAGCCAGAGGCTACAAGCAACAAGCGGCAAGCTGCAAGCGCCAAGCCGCAAGCTTGACAAGAAGACAATATAGGATTATAAGGGAGTATGAAAACAAACGAAGCACTTAAAATAATTGGAGGCAGCCTTTCCAAACCGTCCAAGATGCCGGGCTGGTCAATTGGTTTACCTGCCAAAGAATGCAAGACAGGCGGCAAGCTTCAAGCTGTCAAGGGCTCAGTCTGTTATGACTGTTACGCTCTNAANGGNTGNTANGTNTTNAAAGTTGTACAAGATGCACAGTANNGNAGACTGAAGGCCATCAAGTCACCGCAATGGGTCACGGCCATGGTTCACCTGATCAACAGCAANAANCCCGATGTCTTCAGGTGGCACGACTCGGGAGATGTTCAAGATCTAGATCATTTAAATAAAATTTATTCTGTCTGTAGGGCTACACCTTCAAAGCGTCACTGGCTNCCAACCCGTGAAGCGTGGATAAAAGATCACCTGGAANGAAAGCCTAAAAATTTAGTCATACGATTTAGCGCCCCGATGGTNAACCAGCGGGCGCCTGAGTCNTGGCCNAACAGCTCCGAGGTAGTTGAAGCTGGCGCCACGTGTCCAGCTGCAAAGCAAGACAATGAATGCAGGGACTGCCGGGCGTGCTGGGATCCTGCTATCAAGGTGATTAAATACGGCAAGCATTAATGATCTGGAAACATCCTAAATATTACAAAGAACTAGCTAAGATCCGGAAGCAGCAGGCCGCAAGCGACAAGCTCAAAGAGCCTCAAGCTTCAAGCGACAAGCCGCAAGCCCCAAGCCACAAGCGTCAAGCTCCAAGCCGCAAGCGACAAGCTCACGAATCTTGAACCCTTCATAAAGTTTCAAGCCACAAGCAGCAGGGGTCTGGACTAAGATAAAACTATTCCTCGGATGTTTCACATGGAACGCAATTTGGTGTGGTGAGAACCTCACAAAGTTACGTTTTGTTACTTTGAATTCTATTGTGAAAAAAGTATTATTTTTATTGTANGCCAATACATCNGGCGTGCCTAAACTGCTTGTATTTTCTATTCTTGTGTATGAAATATTGGGTGTGTTTTTTTTAAAATATTTATAAAATTTAGCCTCTGGTCCCATTAACTTTTTAACGTAATATGTGTTTAAAGTTTTTTCTTAACACTACCCATTTGCCAGCTCTGTTGAGTAGATAATTCTATTACAAGTCTATGGCTTTCTCTTGCACCAATAATATTATTTTCAAATAAACTTATAGATAAAATATCAAACTGACCATCTGGAGAATGAAACTCACCTTGTGGTAACTTCACAACTACTCTAGCATCCTGACATGTAGGTGATTTAAGAAATCTATCTAATTGTCTTGCTAATTCTTTCGCATTTATCATAGATTGACTTTTACTCTAACTTACTTTAAATGTCAATCATGGGACTACCAAAGAGATTAACAGAAATGCAAATGAAGTTTGCACAAGAACTGGTGACAAACGAGGGCAGAAAGACTCCAACAGAGTGTGCTATCGAAGCTGGCTATGACAAAGACACAGCACANGTNCGTGCATCAGAACTCAGGAATCCAAAAAAATATCCATTGGTTGTAAAATATATTGGTGAGATCAGAGAAGAGTATCAAAAGAAATACGAAGTGACTTACGAAAGACACATAGCAGAGCTTGCAAAAATTAGAGATGCAGCTTTGAAAAAAGGTGCTTTCTCTGCAGCTGGTAATGTAGAAAAATCCAGGGGTCAGGCAGCAGGTTTATATGTTGAACAAAAGATAATCAGGACTGGTAAGTTAGATGATATGTCCAAGGAAGAAATGGAAACAGAACTTAAAAATATATTAGATGAATACTCACCATTACTAGAAGGTGTTAGTGTTGATGATGTTAAAAAGAATATTGAGAATAAAAGATTACCAAGAGTTAAAAAAGTTTAATTACCTTTCACTTATCTTTTCCATTTTAATTATNCAGCCTATTGGAAANACATTACGATCTGAGAANAACTCATCNCCTTCTTCGTAAGATGCAAACGTCCAAACATANTTNCGATTNTTTTCAAANAGATATGCATGTGTTATCATNGTAGATGGTATCAAACCTAACGAGTCATGTGCTGTAGCNTGCCCNNNATCGCCCGTCGGATCNATCCANGTNATTTTGTAATAGTANTATCTTTTCTTNTTNATAACTACAGATTTATATTTAGATTTTTTAGGACGTCTAGGCATGNGTGGTATATATCAGACCCCTATAGGTTTNCCAGAATATTTAAAGTCCATTTTGGAATCTCAGATGTTCGCGCGGCCCCTATCTTAGAATCNTTCTAAACTATACCATGCTCTAAAACCATTGGTATTNCTTGCTGATCACCTCAACCCCAGATCACCTCTCTTTTTCTAAANNNTTTTTGCAAATTTAAGAATATCCAGAAACCTATAGTGGGGTGATCAACCGCATAAAACCTAGCTTTTTAATTGTGGCNATTTTATGACGNNGCCTGATTCTTGCCACTATAATATTTATCCAATCTTTCTAGGAATTTGTGTTGATATTTGATAAACTCTCTGCCTTTTACTTGAAACTTTTGGAAATATTTGTCCGGTGTANACATCAATATNACACCTTGAGTTATCTCTGATTCATAGACACAGTTATGGGCCATAGCATACGCCGCCAGCTGCATGAAATAATCTTCTATCCACTCNTTACGTTTTGGCTTGTTNGATTGTTTAAAGTCTACAATAGAATTTTCATAATCATACACACCAACTAGGTCTGTCTGACCTGCATACAAACCAGGGTAAAATAGGACAACTTCACTGCCCCATATTTCAGAAAGATCNCATAAACCCTTGTCGATTATCACCTGAGCCATGTCACCTGCCACCTGTCCCTCGTCTGTTAGATCCTTGTGGCCTGCTCCTAGAATATATCTTTCAAGGTGCAAGTGCATGTTACTACCACGACTGGCTGCTTGATCCCTGACTCTGTCTGCCTCATTCTCGCCAACTTTCGCTTTCCATCTGGCGATAGATTCTTTCTTCTCATCGGACTGGGTCGCTGCAAGTATCGTTGTAACACTCGGTAGTTTTTCATTACTAACATCGTAGTGTCTCTGACCTTCGACTAGTGATCTTGTTGATGAGGGATACTTATATAATTTATTCCATTTCATATTTATACGGGGCCCGAAGGCCCCAGTATATATTACATTTCTTCAAAGTCTAAATGTTTATTAGACTTCTTCTTATTGTACTTATTGTACACGTAGTCAATTATTTCCAACCACTCCTCACTGTTAGAAGCACCTTTAAACTTCTTAGATTGCTTCTCAACTTTATGTAAGAAATGTCTTCGATCAAAGCCAACGTGGCCCATCGCATGTANCAACGGAAAGTAGAACATCGCTATCCTACATTTAGGAATCTCAGCCATGACATCTTTAAGATAGTTAGCTGTTTTTATAGCNTCCTTTTTATCCGCCTCCGTTATAGAAAACAAACCATCCTTAAATTGTTTTTCAAGGTCTGTGTTTCTTTTCCATGTATTATTTAAAACNGTAGTCCATACACTGAACTTTGCTTTTAAACATGCGAACTCGTCCATCATCGCTTTGTAGAAGAGATAATGTTCGTTGTTTTTCTCAACGTATTTGTTGAGATAGTCCCTATCCGTCCAGTTTAGCTTATCTGTATTCATACTAGATATGTCATCCGGTCGGATATGTTGAGTGATAATATAACGAATGGGTTTTCCTTTCGCTTTCCTACTATCACTTGAATGTTGACCATCTAAAATAGGATATTTACCATCCTTATTTTTAGGACCAACTATGATCGGCAGCTCTTTTAGAAACCTAGTTTCCATTTTCCTCGCCAATCTGTTTACGTGAGCTTGATTGATGGCACGATTTCCTTTTACTTTTACGAATAATTCGTAGTCGTAGGTTTCGTACACTTTACCAACCTCTTGAGATTTATCATTTTTCATGATTTTCTCCTTTGTTTGCATTGACTTTGTACACGTGTCAATGTTGTACGTGATTTTTGACATCTCAAAAATTTTGTTTTTTCTTTTTATATTCATTTATGTTGATAACGTTGTCTGAATTATTATCTGAATAATGATCTATAATTTGTTGTATCTTAGGTAGTTTAGTATGTGACCAAGGCCATATGTTTAAACACACCCAGTAAGCATCACGAAATGTACAACGCCATTTCCATTGCATTAGATACTTGGTCCCGTCTTTGCGTAAACCTTTTCTTGGTTTTTTAACTACGGTTCCAACACCTAATATTTCATGAAGCCAACGTATTACAGATTCATCAGTCATGGTAACTTCCATACTGATACGTTGAGAGTTAGATATTCTATAACCTTTGCCGTCGTGTTTCTTTTTCTTNTCTGGTCTCTTNGCAAAATAAATACTACCTTCACCATCAAANAGTCCAGCAATGTATGCTGAGTCAGTTTCTGCTATCATCTTTGTCTTTCTTCTTTATAAATTTTATGGCACCTACAGGATTTGGTTTTTTCTCCATGCCGGTGTAAAGAGCAGCACCAGTATTAATTAAGTCTGTTGTACTGCAGTGACTTAAGAAGAGGGTGATTATCAAAATACTCATCAAACTCCTTATCATGTACTTCTCCTTTCGAATTACAAATTGTACATTGCATAACTGTATCGTTTGCAGGGTTGGCAGCTTTGTGTGTTTTAACAAAGCCATTGCCTTGACAATTAGGACAGATCTTTTTTTGATTTGTCATCTGGCTCTACCNATTTTAATGATGCAACCATGGCAATCAACTGTGCTACTTCTGCATACGGTCTTGCCATAAGATATTTTAAAAGTTGTTCTCTTTGTTCTTTTGTCATTTGTAACATTATTTTTTCTCCTTTATCTTACCATTTAGTTTTTTTGCAGCTTCGTTTGCTACACACTCAACTGTTTTAGATATTGACAATTTTGCATTGGGCAATAATATCTTGGACAATTTTTCTAAAGTAGCATATGTTTCTTTGGTTAGAGAAACATTTCTGTATTTACTTATGTCGGTCATGTGTTCCTTTCATATATTAATAATGACAATATAGGATATTAATTTAATAAGTCAATGACTAAATTTGCTCTTTTTATGTATTTATGTGCGGCTGTTCCTAACTTAGATTGTAGGTTAATAGAGACAGAATTTAAATCGTTTAAGGATGAATATGAATGTGTCCGTTATGGGTATAAACATTCACTAGAATTAATAGAAAAGTTTGGTCCAGAAGACGTTAATAAATTATCATTATATACAAAATTTGTCTGTACACCTTACACCGAAAAAACAATTTAATTATCTACACATACAACCCACCATAGCGCTTCCGTCNNCCATGATATGCAGGTTTAANGTATCAACATACCCAGTTAATTTTAATCTTAATATGTCACACAAATCAAGACAACTAACTTCATTCGTCAACACTATTCCANTCATCATCTGTTTTGTGACTGGAATCAGTTGATACAGACCTTCGTTTAAAATTATAAGTTCCATACTATCTAGATTTTTTGTCGTCACCAGTTCTGTTGCCCCAATCAACTATTTTTTTAATACCTTTGCCCAACATCTTGACATCAACACCATACGGACGCCATGCTTTTTTCATTATGTTAAGTTCTAATACAAAATTAGTCCATTGTTTTGGTGTTATACCNTCAACGTTAAGAGTTATCTTCTTCATTCTTTAGCTCTTTCATTCTTTTAAACATTCTTTGCAAGTTAAACACACTGCAATTTAAAACATAAAATGCAACATCATCCCTCATTTCTTTCTGTTCCTCATAAGCTTTTGCTTTGTTATCATCAATTACGTGTTTAATTTGATCATTTATTTCTGTCATAGTTTTTTCTTTAGTTCTTTTAAATAATTTTCTTCATCTTTACGATTATATTCTCTTACAATTGCTGCTTGTTTTCTAAAAGCCCACGCACTAATTGCACCAGACCAACCCATTACCCATAAATAAAATTTTAAAACTATTTTATCGAACATATTTTCCTTTCTTTCTTTTATATAGGATAACTTGGGACATTTGTCAACCCCTATTTTCCCTGACCCCGGTATTTTTTATACGAACGCCGGCGGGATTTGTTCATTTTTGCAAGGCTAGGATTTCTACCTATGTTTGTTTTGTGAAATACAGGCTCATGGGCTACTTTTGTGTATAAACCTTTAGCTTTCTTGGCCATCGAAATATTTATCTACTTCTGATTTTAATGTGTGCTTATGTAAACGTGGTATGTAACTTATAACACCATTTACATGTTGTTCTAAATCTGTACCACAAGTCATACATCTATAAAATTCTTTTGTAAGTCCAACTAACATCGTATATTCCTCACAAGTGGGACATTTACCATGAACTATCTCTGCCTGTATTCTCATTCTACAACTCTACCACCGGACCATTTCATTTCTGGTAGTCCTTCGGTGTATCTTTTACCATCAAAAGTTAATACTTGTTTTCTGTTTGAATCTGATTCGTGATAACTTACATGAACCCAGCCCCCTGCAGGGTCATCTTTGTCGTAATACTCCATGATCAGCTGGTCAAAGTCGCAGTTATTTTGTATCCAGTAGGCTGTCTGAATGTTGGGCACGCCAAAAATTTCTAGGTCNACGGCCTGGCCCTTCGCATGCTGCGAAGTCTTTTTGCTGCCTATCGCTTCACATAATGCCTCTGACCTGTAGCCGCTGGTAATAGTAACTGGCTTGTCAAAATGCGCCCGTAGCGGTTCAAGAATCTCATAACATAAATCACCCAAAGCCTTAATCTCACCGGACCCTGGTGTATTATCAATGCCCCTACGTTGAGCAGTCATTGATTTAGTCATCTCTTTAAGAGTAAAGTGCTTTGAAAGTTGCATTTTAATTTGCTAGTGGATTGCTATTAGATATTTTTAATTCTTCTATTTGTGTTTTTAAAATTTCTATTTGTTTTTCGTTTATTAATGTTTTTGTGTGACTGTGTTCAGTGCCTAATGCATCAACTTGCTCTTGTAATACTGCAATCTCTGCAGAAAAATCTTTTACATTTGCAGACTCTAATGCATCTAGCTTTGTAGTGATTTCACCATACTTAACAAAACCACCACCAATAGCTGCTAATACACCTATCAATGCTGCTACACCTGCTAATTGTTCTTTTATTTTACCCATTTTGTAAAACTTGTAGTTCGTTTATCAAATTCTGTCTTCTCTGTAAAACATTATTTAATTGTTGTTTTTTTATAAAAATAGGGTCACTTTGTTTATATTCAACTAAATCTTGTGTGTATATNACACGATTATCCTCGATATTTACTTGATCTTCNTATATAATTTTTGGCTCATAAAAAGGTATATTNTATGCNTCCAGAAGATTANCTGAAGACATTATTTTTAANTTTACTAAGTTTTTTANTTGNAAGTTTTTGTCTATATCTTTAATNTTTTCATCTATTTTATTTAAAACATCANTAAGTTCNACNGTTNTTGTTTTTTCCGATTGTACTTCTTTTTGTTTTTCATTACTNTCNTCCTGAGCATTGGCAGTCTCAGTAGTTTCGCTATTGGATTCTTCTTTTTCTTCATTAACTTCTTCTGGTTGTTCATTTTCTTCTTCTGTAACAGCTTCAGTAATCATTTCAATAGGTTCNTCCTCNTCTGATTCTTCNTCNGTAAACATTTCAATTATTTCCATNACAGGTTCTTCCTCTTCTTTTTCTTCTTCCATAACTATTTCTTCAAATANAATTTCTTCTTCNATTGCTTCTTCTTCTGTAATNTNCATCATNACAATCATAACNGGTTCNTCCATTTCAATAGGTTCNTCTTCAATAGTTANNTCTTCAAANTGAAACTCTTCCTCNANNTCTACNACATNTTCTATTTCTTCAAACTCTGTAATNAGTTCTTCAAATATATCTTCTATCTCNTCTTTGATNGCTACAGGTANTGGTGANTATAATATNTCTAATAGTGTTGCTTTTANTTCTGCNCCNAATAANTTTGGTCCAACAGGTGATGTAGAGTTTGGACTNTTACCATCTATACCTTGCCANTGCCACTCCCATTTTCGTGCACCCTCACCTGTATGTGTGACTGTGTCTGTATAGGTGAAAGTATTATTGTTATAGCCAGAATCATTATTTCTATTCTGTGTAACTGTTGCAAGTTCAGTATCATTCTCATCTAATATTGTAACTGTTGTAGAATAACTATCCCTGCCGCTTGTTGCCTGACCACATTGATGTGATGAACCAATCCACTCGCAGTTTTGTACTTCTGTCTTTGATGTAAGTGTAACACCACCATCTAAACTATCTGTTGTGGTGGTGTGATCTCCTGCAGATATATCTAATAAAGTTCCAGATGCAGACACTGTGCCTGTGCCTTGAGCTTCTAACTCATTATAGTTTGATGAATAATCAGTAATATTGTTAAGTGTAAAACCATTAGAACTGTTAATACCATCTATGGTGCTGTTGGAATGTTGTTGGTTTGTTTGTCCTGTGCCGGCGTTTGGTAATAAATTACCTGTCGTTGCGGTTTCTGTTAAACCAGTTGTATGGATTAACATCATCAACAAATTTATTAATACGATAAACCGCATAACCAGCTCCTATTATCATGATTACTAACCAAATCATTCTATTATTAGTTTTTTAATACTTTTACTACCATCAATGTTATCCTCTAACTCTGCAGAACCCTTCCAGCATTTGTAAGATACAGTTTCTGAAAAAGTTCTTTCAGCTTCACGTTTGCCGCGTAAACAAATTGCCATCGAGGGTTGCAAACGTGCCTCTTTTATCTCTCCGTTTACAAACATAAGTAATCCTATAACAGCTTCAATCATATTTTCTCACATTTATTAATATATACAATACAACAACTGAAACTATAGAACCTATAAAAAATAAACCTATCATTGTCCATTACCATTTTTGTAGTGCATATCTCTAGCTTCATCTTTTAATGACTCAATATCTTCTAAAACCTTATCCATTTGTTTTCTTAAAAACTCAATGTTTACTTTGTTTAAAGCCATTGACTCGAT
>FUFK010052489.1_pt1 | contig 12344 bp, 9 predicted proteins | sample 1021851 | NCBI WGS metagenome assembly FUFK01 (sample SAMEA51879418, study PRJEB19060) | metagenome
GCTTTAGCTATTGACTCAAGTGGTAATGTAACAGCATCACAAAATTTAACTGTAACTGGAGATCTTACGGTATCTGGTGATGATATTACTATGGGCACAAATACTGCAGGTAATTTATTAGTTGCAGATGGTACAAATTTTAATTCTGTAGCAGTAGGTTCATTAACAGAAATATCTACTGTAGCTGGAGATGACGTATTGTTAGCAGTAGATACTTCAGGTGGCGGACTTAAAAAAATTACAAGATCTACATTAACAGCAGGTCTTGTATCAGGTTCTGAAATATCAAATGTTGTAGAGGATACATCTCCGCAATTAGGTGGTGACCTAGATATGAATGGTCAAGATATTGTAACTACATCTAATGCAGATATAGAATTAGCACCAAACGGCACAGGACATGTAACTATTAAAGGTAATACAAATCAAGGTACTATTCAATTTAATTGTGAAAATAATTCACACGGTCAACAAATTAAAGCTGCTCCACACTCAGAAAGTGCTAGTAATGTTTTAACAATTCCCAGCACTGGTGGTGATTCAACCCTAGTATCAGATGCTTCTACATCTACACTAACTAACAAAACTTTAACTACACCAGTTATTGAAGAAATAGATTCTGGTTCTACAATTACACTTGATGCAACTACAGATATTACTTTAGATGCAGATGGTGGTGATATATTTTTTAAAGATGGTGGAACTACAATTGGTGAGTTTACAAATTCTTCAAGTGATTTTGTAATTAAATCAGCAGTTAATGATAAAGATATGTTATTTAAAGGTGTTGATAATAGTTCTGCTATTACAGCATTAACTTTAGATATGTCAGCTGCTGGTGCAGCATCTTTTAATTCAACAGTTACAGCTAATGCTGGAGTTATTGTTGATAATATTACAATTGATGGAACAGAAATAGATTTATCATCAGGCGATTTAACAATAGATGTTGCAGGAGATATTGCATTAGATGCAGGTGCAGATGTTAATTTACCTGCTAATATTGGAATGACTTTTGGAGATGATGGTGAAAAAATTGAAGGTGATGGAACAGATTTAACAATAGCATCAAGTGCTAAAATTAATCTAACAGCTACATCAGATGTACACATTCCAAATAATGTTGGAATAGTGTTTGGTGGTGATTCAGAAAAAATAGAGGGTGATGGTACTGATTTAACTATTTCGGCAAATAATTTAACTATTGACGCTGCTGCTGATATTAATCTAGATGCAGATGGTGCTGATGTTAACATTAAAGATGGTGGTACGACAATATTATCATTTACAAATAGTTCTAGTGATGCTATAATAACTGCAGGTGTACAGGACAAAGATATTATATTTAAAGGTGATGATGGTGGGTCAGCTATTACATCTTTAACTTTAGATATGTCAGCAGGTGGTATTGCAACTTTTAGTGCTGCTGCTAACGTAGCTCAGCAAGCCTTAACCTCTTCTTCAAATTCTGTAGCATGGGACGCTTCTGCTAAACCAAATGCTTTTCATCTAACAACAGAAAATACTACGTTTGCTGCACCAAGTAATAGTGTTGAAGGTGCTTTTATAGTTTTAGAAATTAACTATGATGGTTCACATACCATTGCATTTAATACAGTATTTGAATTTGCAGCATCAACTGCACCAACATTTACATCAGCAGATGGTAAAACTGATATATTAGTTTTTAGATACAATGGCTCAGTTTGGCAAGAAGTAGGTAGAACATTAAATTTAAGTGAGAGTTAAGATATGTATGCAATAGTAGAAAATAATGAAATAACACAATATATAAATTTTCCTAAATCAGTTGTGATTGGAGATGTAAGATACCCTGCTAAAATATTTCAGTTATGGTCACAAGCTGAAAAAGAATCTATTGGTATTTATGAAATTGTAGTTGATCAAACAAACTACAAAGATCCAGAATATTACATAAATACAAATTCATCTTATGCATTTGCAGATGGTCAAGTCACAGAATCATGGGGAACTGCAACACCAAAAAGATTAGAAGATGAAGATGCTGTTGATGAAGATGGAAAAAATATTTTAGATGATGATGGCAACCAAGTAATTAATTATGGTTTAAAAACTAAAAAGAAAAGAATTGTAAAACAACAAGCATCAGGATTACTTGTACCTACTGATTGGCATGTGATAAAAGCTACAGAGGTCGCAGATTATAATGTGCCCGAAAACATTACAACATTTAGAGCAGATGTTAGAAGTAAATCAAATGAGATGGAGAGTCAAATAGATGCTTGTACAAATGTTGATGAACTAAAAGCATTATACCAATATACAAGACAAGAGGATGGGACAGCGACGAGACCACTAGCAGAATTTCCTAAAGAGGAATTNTNTNATGCCACTNATACTTGGAACTAACTCCATAAAAGATACAGGATATGAAGTTGCTAACTCATGTAGATTTAATGATGATTCAGATGACCATTTAGATAGAACTCCATCTAGTTCTGGTAATAGAAGAACTTGGACTTGGAGTTGTTGGTTTAAAAGAGCATCATTTACAAGTAATTCAAGAGTTTTTGTTGCACATAGCGATAATAGTAATAGAGTTGAAATTGGAATACATAATGAAACTGTAAATTGTTTTAGAGTAGAATTGTTATCTAGTTCTAGTAATTCAGAATTGCAAACTAACGCAGTATTTAGGGATCCTTCGGCATGGTTTCACGCAGTTGTTGCAGTAGATACAACGCAAGGCACAGATTCAAATAGAGTTAAATTATACATTAATGGAACACAAGTGACGTCTTTTCAAACAGAATCATATCCAACACAAAATACAGAATATGTAATAAATCATACTGTAGAACACAATATTGGAAAAAGTATAAATTTTGCAAGACCTTATGATGGATATATGTGTGAAGTTGTNTTAATTGATGGACAACAATTAGACCCNACATCATTTGGAGANTTTGATNNNGATAGTCCTACAATATGGAAACCNATNGATNTATCAGGTTTAACCTTTGGCACAAATGGATTTTATCTAGACTTTGAAAATAGTTCAGCTTTAGGTAATGATGTGTCAGGCAATGATAATGATTTTACAGTTAATAATTTAACAGCAGCAGATCAAACTACCGACACTTGCACAAATAACTTTGCAACATTAAATCCTTTAGGTTTTGCTGGAACTATACCAACTTTTTCACAAGGTAACCTTAATGTTGTTGTTGATAATACTGCAAGTTTATGGAGTGTTCCAACAATTGGTGTATCAAGTGGAAAATGGTATGTAGAAGGACGGTTAGAAGGTTCAACAATAGCCTCTGGTATTTACTATCATGATATTGGATTTGCTGATAGACCAGATAATGCTGGACAAAGTTTATACGCTAGTGATGCAAGAGTTTTTTGGCTTTCATCTTGGGATGGTAAAATAAACTATAGAACTGGTGGCTCAACAACTGCTGGACTTGTAACAGGATTGACAACTATTGTACCTGGAAATTTTTTTCAATTATATTTAGATATGGATAATGAATTAATGTATTGGGGTAGAGAGGGTTCATTATTAAATTCTACAGGCGTATCATTTAATGGTAAAGAAAGTTTAACAGGAGAATATTATTTTGCTTTTGCAGATCAATACACTAATGGTACTACTGAATATGCTGTAAATTTTGGACAAGGTTCTTTTGTTGGATCAAACTATGGAACCACATCTGTATCAAACTTTCAAGATGCAAATGGATTTGGAAATTTTAAATACAATCCTACAGTAACAACAGATGAAGGTAGTAAAGATTTTCTTGCTTTATGTACTAAAAACCTAGCGGAGTTTGGATAATGGCTTATACAACTATAGATAATCCAGAACTTTTTTTCCAAACTTTAATTTGGACAGGAGANGGTAGTGGAACTAAAAGTTTTACTTTAGATGGTTCTGAAAATATGCAACCTGATTGGGTTTGGTCAAAAGCTAGAGATAGTTTAGGCAGTATAACTGGTAATCATTTTTTATTTGATTCTGTAAGAAGTGCTGGTGCTGAAAAAGAATTATTATCTAATAATAATGGTGCTGAAGGTGCAAGTGCCAATCAACAATATGGTTATATATCTTCTTTTAATACTGATGGTTTCACAACAACTGCTGGTTCATCAAATAATGATTATTTTAATAAAAATTCTATAAAATATGTTGCATGGAATTGGAAAGCTGGTGGTTCTGCATCATCAAACTCAGATGGAGATATAACAAGTTCTGTATCTGTAAATACTACTGCTGGATTTAGTATTGTGTCTTATACTGGTAATGGTAGTGCTACACAAACCATCGGTCATGGATTAGGGGCTGTACCTAAAGTGATGATTTTTAAAAGAAGAAACTCATCATCAGATTGGATAGTTTATCACGTATCAAGAGGTGCAACAAAATATATTCCTTTAAATGGTACAAGTGCAGGAAGTGCTTATGAACCATATTTTGCAAACACAGAGCCAACATCCTCTGTATTTACAGTAGATACTGCTGGAGATATTAATGGATCTAGTGATACATTTATTGCTTATTTGTTTAGTGAAATTAAAGGCTACTCAAAATTTGGAATCTACAAAGGAAATGGAAATGCTGATGGACCATTTGTTTACACTGGATTTAAACCAGCTTGGCTTATGTTAAAAAGAACTGATACAACAGGTAGTTGGCAAATGTATGATAATAAAAGAAATCCTCACAATGTTGTGACTAACAGATTGGGTGCAAATTTATCTTCAGAAGAATCAACTGCTGGTTCTATTGACATAGATTTTTTATCTAATGGTTTTAAAATGCGTAATAGTACAGCAGATTGGAACGCATCAGGTGGAACATACATCTACATGGCATTTGCAGAATCACCNTTCGTAAATTCTAATGGTGTACCAAACAACGCAAGGTAAAATTAGTTAATGGCTAAGAAATTTAAATCATTTGAAGAGAGACCAAAACCTAAAAAAAGACCAAGAAAACATAAAAAAAATTTAAACAAACAAGAAAAAAGAATGCAAAAAAAATACAATAGACAGGGGAGATAATGGCAACACCAGACGAAATAAAATTACAAAAAGGTACTATCACACCTGCCCAAAAAGAGCAGACAGGTAGTGCTAAAGCTGTTAGTCTAATAGAAAGTTTAGCGGCAGGAACACCTAGTTTACCCACAGGTACAACTATATCACCACAATTACAAAACGTACAATCGGGTGAACTGATGGGAACTGCTGGTGTAACAGGGACACTTGCTGCTGCAGTGCCTACAACACCTGCTGCTCCCACTATAGCTGCACCAGGAACCTTAACAGGAACACAGGTAACAGCACCGACTGCTGCAAGTGCTGCACAGATGACAGCTGCAACAGTAGCTGGACAAACTCCTACAATGACAGCTGCAACAGGTACGGTTACTCAACCTATGACTGCAGCTACAGGAACTATAACATCTGATGCAACAGTAAAAGGTCAATTACAGAGTTTACAAAATGAAGTATCAACAGCTTTAGCATCTGGTAATCCCCTACCAGTATGGGCTAGAGGTGCAGCAAAAGCTACAGAAGCTGCGATGGCTAATAGAGGTTTAAGTGCTAGTTCAATGGCAGCTGAGGCATTAGCTGAAGGTATCATGAACTCTGCTATACCAATTGCAAAAGCAGATGCAGATACTTATAAGCAAATGATATTTCAAAACCTGTCTAATAATCAACAGGCAGCTATTACAAATGCACAAGCATATCTTAAAATGGATCTGGCAAACTTGTCAAATGCACAACAAGCTAATCTACAAAATATAACTACAAGACAAACATTTTTATTATCTGATCAAGCTGCTGCAAATGCTGCATTTCAATTTAATGCTACTAGCCAAAATCAAGTAAATCAATTTTATGATAAACTAAGCACAACTATAGCTGATCAAAATGCTGCTAGACTAGATGCAATGAATAAATTTGCAGAGGCAGAGAAAAGTAAAATTAATGCATTGAATGCACAAAATACAATAGCAGTTAATGANGCTAATGCAAAANGAGAAGCAACTNTAAATCAATANAACGCAACATTAGCAAATCAAAGAGAACAATTTAATGTTACTAATCAAAGAGAGATTGATCAATCAAATATTGTTTGGAGAAGAGCAATCAACACTGCTAATACTGCAGCTACAAATGCAGCTAATCAAGTTAATGCACAGAATTTATTAAACATATCAAACTGGGCTTTATCATCTATGTGGCAACAATGGAGAGATGAAGCATCTTGGGTAAATACTTCTTCACAAAATGCTGCTAATAGAAATCATAACTTAGCTATGGCAGCTTTAGAAAGATCTACAGTTTTAGATTTACAAGACAAAGCATCTAAAGATTCATTATATGAATTGATAGGTAGATTTGGATTTGAAGTATATAACGCAAGTAAAAATCCGTAGGAGACTAAATGAAAATNAAAGACATATTTAAAGGTGCTGCAACAGCTGCTATTGCTTTTGGTGNTAGTAAACTTTTACCTGAACCAATAGCAAAACCTGTAGGTACAGCATTATCAAAAGCATTATTCTCACCTTCAGGTGGTGGTGGTGAACCTGGTAGTGCCTCTGAAGCATTTGTACCAAGAAGAGTAAATTTANCACAATTTGGAATGGGAACTTATGNNGCNGGTTCAGCAAGAAGTGANCCTATNAAACANATANCAACAGANCCTGAAACAATATTATCAGAGTGGGATTATAGATTAACTCAATATGCTAGAAAAGCATATNTNCANANANGAATAGCTAGCATCNGCAAAAGTATAGGAGAAATANATGGACGAAATAAAAGAAGGTGTTGGCAATCCATTTGATACACCAATTCCTGGACAATCTTTAACAGATACTCCAGGTAATTACCCTTGGGAACANCCACCACAATACACAGACCCTGCTGANGTAGCAGAGTTTCTTTGGCAAACATTACACCAAGAACAATTTTTAGAGCAAACTATAGGTATGCTTGATGCAGGTGTACCAGTAGAAGCTATAGCTAGAGTATTATTATTTGGTGGTTTTATGGAAGGTAAGTTTAGTCCAGATGTTGCATTTATAATTACTGAACCATTAATGAAAATGATATTAAGTATAGGTGTAAAAGCTAATGTAGATAACATTAGAATATCAATGCAAGATATAACAAATAATTCACAAAGACAAAGTATTGCTAAAACTAAAATGGCTAATCAAAGATTTAAAGAAGCTGTTAAAGATGTACAATCAGATGTTAAGAAAGGTAATACAAAAGGTTTAATGTCAAAGCCTGAAACACAAGGAGAAAATTAATGTCATTTGCTAGAGGTTTTATAAAAGGTTTTATAGGTCAAAGTTTAGATAAAAAAGCTGCAGCTGATGAGGCACTAGCTGATTTAAATGCTAGAGTTGCTGAAAATTATTTAACAAATATACAACCTAACTTTATAAAAAATGAAAAAAATATAGAGTCAAATTTTAATATTATATCAAAGGGTATTAGTAAACCTGTTGCTCTTTATTCTTTAGCCCAAGGTCTTACAGATAATACTGGTACAAATATGATAATGAATTTACCAGATAATGAAAAAGAAGATTTAAAAAAATATGCAGAATCTCTTGATTTTCAAAACTACGATTTTGATTTAGCAAAAAATACTAGAGCATTAAATTACAATGAAAAATATGAAGGTGTAACAAATCAAATTAAAACTATGCCTGGTGGTTCTGGTGCTTCCGTAACTGGATTACTTATTCCGTATGATGAAACTATGGGGACCTCTACATTTGATGCATCTCAATTAAAACCATTAAGTGATATAACTGCTAGTGGTAATAATTTTGATATCATGAATAGAGCACATGCAACAGAAGCTAATAGATTTTCTAATGATTTTGATCAATATTTTTTTGATAGAAATATGCAATCATATAGGTTAGATAAAGATAAAGATGATCCAGCATATCCTATAATACAATCTTTATTAATTGATTATGATGATGCAGTAAATAGAGGATACGTAGGTGGCAAATTAGAATATGCTAGAGATAAATATATAAATAAAAAATTATCTCAAATGGGTATTGCGAATTATCCAAGACCAGGTTATGATAACTTACCTGAAGCTAAAACAACTGCAAAAACAATAGATACATCTAACATAGATGTTAATCAACAAACAGAAAATGTAATAGCTAAATCTCCAGCAAAAAAAATTGATACAAGTAAATCTCCTGGAAAAAAAATTGATACAAGTAAATCTCCTGGAAAAAAATTTGATCCAGAAAAATCTCCTGGAATAAGAGTTACAGATGAGAGTGGTGCTATTATGAATGAAGTAAGAGAAGCGATATCACAAATTTCTAGATCTAATTTAGACGATGAACAAAAAGAAAAAGCTATTGCAGATGTTAGGGCAGCAGCAAAAGAAGAGATAAAAAAAATAGGATTAAATCCAGATAATTTTTCATTCTAATAATGGCTGAAAATAGATTTAAACAATTTATACCTGTAGATCAGCAGGAAAATGAACAAACTAAATCTACTAATAGATTTAAAATGTTTATTCCTGACGATACACCTTTAGAAAATAAATTTAATATTTCTAATGAACCAGATGATAAATCATTATATAAAAATTTAGAATTAGATTCAAATAGATTTAACTCTTTAATACCTGATGAAGCAAAACCTAAAGAAAATATAAAATTATTTTCTGATGATAATACAGATTTTACTGCTGGTGATGCATTTTTATTAGGATTAGGAGATACTTTAAGAGGTATTACACAATTTGCTGGTGGTGATGAAAAATTACTTGGTTTATTTGAAATGGAATATTCTTTAGAAGAACAGCAAAAACGTTTAAATGCTGCAATGCAACGTGATGGTGGTGGACTAATAGCTGCAGCATATTTTGGTGGTGCAATATTAGATCCTCTACAATGGTTAATACCTGTAACTAGAGCTAAAACATTATATCAAATGGCTAAGTTTGGTGCAGTATCTGGTGGACTTGCAGGTGCATTAGGTTATGTAGATGAGAATAGTTTATTTGATACAAGAAGTAAACAAGCATTTGGTGGTGCATTAGGTGGTGCAATAATATCACCTATAATAGGTAAAGGTGCACAATTATTAAAAGTTAGACAACTTAAAAAAAGTTTTGCATTAGATCAAGATGCACCAGATATAAAAAATATACCAGAAAAAGATTTAATTAAAGTAAAATTACCAGGCACTGAAGATATTACTATAGGTACAGTTGGTAAACGTGGTAAAAAAGTAAAAGGTGGTGGTGATAGAATAGCACAAATTAGAAAAAATATTAAAATTAAATCTGTTGAAACTGTTAATGATGTCCCGACAAGTATAACTAAAAATAAACAAAGCAATAAAAGTTTTATACTAAGAGGACCAAGAGAATTTTTTAAAACTATATTAGGTGCATATGTAAAACCTGTACAAGCAGGTCAAAAATTATATAAAGAAAAAATTGGTAAACCAGCATTTGATTATTTTAGTGCTGAAAAAGGTTTAGGCCCAGAAGTAGGTTCAGGTTTAATTGGTGGTGCATATGGTTTTTCTTTACCAGAAGAAGATGGAGATGTTACAAAAAGATTTTCTAGAGCAGTATTAGGTTTTATGGCTGGTGCTGCAGGTATGCATGTTGGTAGAAAAGTAAAAGTATCAGATGATTTAACTGTTGCAGGATTTTTAGGTAAAAATTTTGTAGATGGTTTTAAAATGCCTAAAGAAATAAAAAAATTAGAAGCATTAGATTTAGGTGGTTTAAGAGGTAAGTTAGAATTAGAAGCATTAAGAATTGCACAAAAAGCACAGCAATTAACTGTTGATGAAAGAAGAGTATTATATAATATGTTAGAGGGAGATATAAAATATGATGTTCCTTCTAAGACATTAAATAAAATTGCAAAAGAAGCTAGAGAAAATATAACTGCTGTTACTCAAATGTATATTCAAGCAGGATTAATAACAGAAGAAACTGCCCTAAGAAATATAAATAGATATATAAAAAGAACTTATGGTGGAAATGATCTTGCTAAGATTGGATCTGAATTAAAAGTAAGAGGTATATTAGAAGAAATATCTCCTGAAGAATGGGTAGAAAAATATAGTAAAACAAAAGCATTTAGAATAGATGATGCTGGTAAAACTGTTCCACTAGAAAATCATAATGGTTGGGAAGTTTTTGGTAGAATAAAAGGTAAAGGGCAAGGTGAAAGGGCAACACCAGAATTAGTAGAAAAATTAGCTAAAGATCCAACTAAAGCAAAAGAAAAAATTATTAATGTTAGATGGGATTATACCAAACAAGAACGTTTAGGAATGTCTGAGATAGAAGATGGTGCATTTGCTATTTTAGAAACTGGTAGATTAATGTCAAAAACATTACCACAATATAAATTTTACGCTGATATAGCAGAGTTACCTTTTATAAAAAAATTTAATGAAACTACACCTACAAGTGAAGTAATTGAAGCTAATAATTTAGTTAAAATGCCAACTACAAATAGGGCAGAAACAATACAGCCTATTTATGGTAAGTTAGCAGGTAAGTATGTTCCTAAAGAAGTTTATGATAATCTTGTCAACATGTATAAAGCAAGTGAAAAACCTAGTGGATTTTTTAAACAATATAGAAAACTAAATCAAATATGGAAATCTAGTAAAACTGCATGGAATCCAACTGTTCATGTAAATAATATTTTAAGTAATTTTGTATTAACTGATTTAGTAGATGGTAATATTGCTTATTTACCAAAAGCTGCTAGAGCATTTAGTGATGCGTCAAAAGGTAAATCATCAAAAGTTTTAGAAATGGCACAAACTCATGGGGTGTTTGATGTAGATTATGTTACAAAAGAATTAGATTTATTAGATCCTAAAAAAATAACTTTAGATTTTTATAAAGTTTCTAAAGATAAAGACGCTGCAGAAAATGCTGTTAATATAGCTAAAGGTATGTATCAAGATGTAATCTTAAAAGAAAAAGCAGGATTACAAACATTAAGTGAATGGTATAGATCAGAGGATGCTATATTTAGATTAGCATTATTCATGGATAGATTAGATAAAGGTTATTCTGTGGCCGATGCTGCATTAGATGCTAGAAAATCTTTTATAGATTATAACATTAGTGCTCCAGGTGTTAATGCTTTGAGAAATTTACCAACACCTTTTTTAGCATACACATATAGAGTTATACCNATNCTTGCAGANACNGCNNTNGTTAGACCTTGGAAGTTTGCNAANTATGCAGTNTTAGGNTANATGTTAAATAATATGGGTGAACTATTAGGTGAAGGTTCTCCAGAAGCAGAGAGAGCTGCATTTACAGAACAGAAAAAGGGTAGAATTTTTGGTTTACCAATACTACCTCATAGAAATATTAAAGTTCCTAACGCTGCATTACCTGGATCACCTGAAGGTTCTTTCTATGTAGATATCACTAGATACGTTCCAGGTGGAGATGTATTAGATTTAGGTTCAGGTATTATTCCAGGATTACCTGCACCATTACAGCCTAGTTTTGGTATAGCAGGTGATGTTTTATTTCCAATGGTTGGTTATGATTTATTTAGAAAAGATAGAATAAAAGGTCAAGGTATATCTGATTTCGATGATTTTTTAGTTAGAGCTGATGCTGTTAAAGATAGAATTATACCAAATTTTCCCTTTGTACCTGGTGCTTATTCAACTCAAAAAATTGAAAAGGCAAGAGTTAGTAAGTCACCTTTAAAAGCTGACGATAATGAATTACTAGCTTTTTTAAATACTGTTGGTATAAAATTACAAAAAGTAGATTTAACTAAATTAAGAAGAATTAAAACTTTTGAATTTAGCAGAAGAGTTAGGGGAGTTCAAGAACAGATAAGAGAAAAAACAGCAGAGTATAGAAATGGATCTATAAGTTTAGATGAATATAATAAAGAAGTTGCTAAATTACAAAATAAATATTTTATTATAAGAAACAGATACATTAAGGCTTTAAACGTACCTGCAGAAAATCAAGAAGCAGTCCCTTTATCAAAGGCATTACCAACTATAGGCACTGCTATTAAAGAACAAACACAAAAAATATTTGGTAAAAATTAATGGCTAAGCAACCCAAAACAACTAGCGAACACTTAATATCCATCTATGGATATATCACAGGATTAAAAAGAGAGATATCTCAAATAAAAAATAATCATCTTAAACACTTACATGAAGATGTGGATAAGTTGCATGAGAAAGTAGATCATCTACTATATGCAATATTGGGTGGGCTAGGGGCGACAATACTAACACTAATAGGACTATTTGGA
>FUFK010055397.1_pt1 | contig 12343 bp, 5 predicted proteins | sample 1021851 | NCBI WGS metagenome assembly FUFK01 (sample SAMEA51879418, study PRJEB19060) | metagenome
GAATGGAACCATCGTGATTGATGGTTCTTGGGATTCGACACTGATCGATGAGCCTGTGGAGTTCATCGTAGAAGATGGAACCGTTGTCGATGTCAAAGGTGGAACTCTTGCTGCAACGATTCGTCAATCCTACGGCGAGGTTGCAAAGAAACTCAAAGCAAAAGATCGGGAGAGTGTTTGGACCGTAGCCGAATTTGGGTTTGGAATGAATCCAAGCGCTCGACTGGTCGGAAATGTACTCGAAGATGAGAAGCGTATGGGCAGTTGCTACTTTTCGATTGGAGACAACACTGGCCTTGGTGGAACTTCGAATGCAGGAATACACGTTTCTGGCGTCCTCGCAGAACCGAGTGTCTGGTTGGATGATTCGTGTTTGACCGAAGCTGGTGAATTCATGGCAGATGAGAACTAGCGATGCGCACTCATGTTCATGTTCCCGCAAATTGGACAGAAGCGCCAATTCGGATCGAGACCAATCCCACACCCTCGACAATGAATGCCTGATCGAATCGTTGGTTGGATGTTCATGGCCGGTTGTTGAGGCATCATTGGTTGTTGCATCGGTTGACGCATCGGTTGNTGTTGAGGAAGCGGTTGTTGCCAGCCCATTTGAGGTGCGGTGACACCCGGAGAGGTTGGCTGCTGGCGAACTGGTTGTTGTTGTGCAGGTTGTTGCTGGGGAGTTTGTTGAGACTGAATCGGTCTGCGGACTGGAGCAACTGGACGAGGAAGTGATGACATCTTTTGAGCCGCTTCCGATGAAACGAATTCGGAAAGAGAGACTTCACCATCACCGTCCGTGTCTGCTGCGGTGTGCAACTCTTCGGCTTCCTCAATGGTTACGTTCGCAGCAACTGCGAGTTCTTCGACTGAGAGACTACCCGAATCATCAACATCTGCAGCTATGAAGCGTTCAGCATCGCTGACCCATTCCTCCTCTTGTTGTTCTTCAACCACGGGTTCGGGTTCGCTAACAGCAGGTTCAACGGGCTCAGGAACGACTTCTTCAACAGATTCTGGAACAACCTCGGGTTCAGGTACAAGTTGGGAGCCAAATGCACCTGCAAAGGCGTCTTGCGCCGCATGGTCAACCTCGACTTCGTTCTTGAATCCAGTTTCCTCAACTGGCTCCTCATGACTTGGTAGTGGGACCGAATCGACATCTGGAAGAGGAACAGACTCTGTTGGCAGAGGTACAGATTCAACCTCAAGTTCTGGAGCCGTAACCTCTGGTGTTGGTTCTGGTTCTGAAATGACCTCAGGTTCGGGTTCGACCGGAGCAGGTGCGGGCTCTTTTCGCTCAATGATTGTGCCCATCTCGATCTCGGCAGGCTGTGCTTGTTCGCTTGCAAAAAGCGCCATAGGGAGTGCATGTCCTGCAACATCGAGTGAGGATTTGAGCTCTTCAGCCATCGTCTGCATCTTTTCCACATTGTCAGAAGGTGCTGCCATGATGGATTCAATCGATTGCAAGTATCGCCCGACCTCTGTGGTTCCACCCGTCGCATATGCAATGGCTAGAATTTTCAGGAACTGCATTGGGTCAAACAAGGGCGTGAGTGCTTGGACGACATCTCCCGTGGCGAGTGGGTGTGCTGTATTCGCTGCGCCTGTCGAATCGGGTTGACCTGCAAATTGGAGCAAGGGGTCGGGGAGTGCCATGAGATTCAGATGTCCAAAAATCAAGAAGTAAATCTCACCACCTTCACACTGCAACCGTTCGCTTGCAGCCTCAAAATCGAATTCGCCTGGACGGAGAATGATGTCAGCCAAGTGTTCAAGCGCCTTTGAAAGTGCCTGTTTCGAATCCATCGACATCATTTGTTGAAGGACATCGGACGAATCGACAACACCGAAGTAAGCCGCTGCATCATCGACCTCAATACCATCAGGGAGAGATGCTCCTTCTGGTACGCCTTCAGACATTTCTCTTCCTCCTTTCTTCGCCAATCACGTGTTGTTTTTGAGGTTGCTGTTATTGCTCTATTGTTGGTTTCGAGCCATATCGTAGATGGCCCTGGATTGTTGAGCAGACCAACCTGTCCCTTGCAGTTGCATTAACAGGGTGCGCTCTTGTTCACCCTCCCCGAGTTCACCAACCACCCATTCAACAGCTGCATCTCGATCGTCGGCTTGCCAGTCTTCGAAGAGCGACATGTCAACTTCAATTCGTGCACGTCGAACCTTCTTTTGTGGAGCTGCATCCTCACCTGCTTCGGGTTCATCTACCTTCGAAACAGGCGTTCTACGAGCAGGTTTGGATGCAGGAGCGGGCTGTGCCTTTCCGGGCGGCCCTCGTCCCGGTGGACCTGACGATGGAATTCGTGACCCTCCTGGTGGCCCTCGCTTGGGCCCAGATGGACCTCTCGATGGAGGCGGCCCTCCCGAAGGACCTCCGGTGGAAGGTTGACTTCGAGGTGCAGGCGTCGAACGGCTTGGCATTGGTTTGCTTTGGAATGAGGAAAAGAAATCATCTTCATCGTCCTCATCATCATCGAAGAAATCGTCGTCATCCTCGTCATCATCGAAGTCATAACCACGGTTTCGAAGTCGTCCAATCACAATCGTCAGGAGAAGCAAGCCAACGATTCCTCCAGCAAGAACGCCACCAAACACAGGCAATGTCATTCCAAGAATCATCGTCTCTCCATCATCGGTTTCCGAAACGGGCAGTGGGCATCCATCATCGTAGCCATCAGGTCCTTTCGGTTGTTCTGGACAGTTGTCAAGAAGATCATTGACACCGTCTTTATCGGTGTCTCGCTCACTCTTCGAGCAACCTTCATCATCCACGTTGGTCGTTGGAGAATCTGGACACTTATCAGGTGATGACGCGCCTTCAACGAAGATTCCTGGCCAATCTGAATCCCTTGATGCGTTCCAAGTAGGATCGCCCCAGTTGTCACCGTAACCATCTCCATCGGAGTCATCCCACTGCGTTGCATCGCCTGGGAACTTGTCCCGACCCCAGTTGTCAGCCCAACCGTCCCCATCATCTTCACAACCAATCTCGAGCGTATCGAGATAGGAGGTTCCATTTTCAGTTGGACAGAAATCTGCATTGTTTCCGAGTGGATTGTCTCCAAATCCATCACCGTCTTGGTCAGCCCATTGCGTCCCATCGAGTGGGAAAGCATCACCCTGTTCATTGATACGAAGTCCTGTTTCAGAGTCGATATCAAACGTGTAATCGCCGAGATAGCCATCGCCATCAAGATCCTGGTCGAGAGCACTCTCATCGATGCAGCCGTCCGAATCAACAGGGAACCCTGCCTCTGTGTCTGGACAGAGATCAGAGCCATCGCTCACGCCATCGCCATCTGAATCACGCTGGTTTTCGTCGCAGCCGTCCACATCAACCGTCAAGGTTGAATCCGGGCAAAGGTCATCGATGTCATAGACACCATCAGCATCGCTGTCTTGCACAAGCTGCTCATCACTGCAACCATCCGAGTCTACCGTAGAACCAGTGCTTGTTTCTGGACAAACATCGTCTGCGTTTGAGACATCATCCGAATCATCATCAAGCTGTGAATCAGCGCAACCGTTGGCATCGACCGTTTCAAACACGGACGTTCCTGGACATGAGTCGACGTCGTCATAGACGCCATCACCGTCGTTGTCATCGGTGTTGACCAAAGGACAACCAACACCATCTGTTCCATCAGCAACACCAAATTGGAATGGACATTCATCGGCGTTGTTNCCNGNAGCATTGTCACCAAATCCATCACCATCGTAATCGAGGAATTGTGTGGCATCGAGTGGGAAGTCATCATCCGTATTGGCCCAACCATCGTTGTCACTGTCTGGACAGCCCGGAGTTGGGTTGATCGATGTTCCATACACGCCAGGGCATCCATCAAGGATGAGTCCTTGACCGTTGGTACCATTGTACGANGAAGTCCATCGGTCAGGATAACCATCGCTATCGTTGTCATCCGCTGCTGCAATATTGTACGGGAAGAAATCTGGATTGGTTGCGCCGATGGTTCCGTTGTCGCCGTACCCGTCACCGTCCGTGTCTGCCCACTGAGTTGGGTCGTCTGGCCACTTGTCAGCGCCTTGGTCGAGTCCCCAATTGATTCCACCGATGTTGTTGGCGTCGCTCGCTCCATCCCCATCTGAATCGGGACAACCGTTGCGATCTCGGTAGGAAGTTCCGTAGTCCCACGGACAGAAGTCACCAGTTAGCGTATCGGACTCGTTGTCACCAAATCCATCTCCATCGAAGTCCTTGTATTGCCTTGGATTGTATGGGAATTTATCACCTGGACTGGTCTCAACTGCACCAGATAGACCAAAGATAGCATCACAACAATCAACACCGTAGTTGTCACCAACGCCGTCTCCATCTGAGTCTTTTGCTTGCTTCCAATTCTGTTGGAAACGGTCCCCATTCACCCAAGTACCATCGTTGTTCGACCAACCATCCTCATCGTAGTCTGGACAGCCGAATCGGTCAAAGACGGAACGGCCTTTGTTGGTGTCACACGCATCAATGTCGTCTGCGAAGCCGTCGTGCTCATAATCAGCACAGCCTTGAACAAAGAAGTACGAAATTCCGGATGCAGCAGGGCAATCGTCCGAGAGCGGACCTGTTGGATTATCACCAAATCCATCCATGTCGGCATCTTCCCATTGTTCTCCGAGGTTCGGCATGGCATCAATGCGATCGAAGACGAGGTCCCGATCAGCATCTGCATAAAATCGCAACATTTCAACATCCAAATCGAGTGCATCGTAATAACCAACCACGATTGTACCGTTCGAATCAACAGAACTGGAGAAATTGGCATTTGTAAACACGTTTTTCATTTCGTGTGAGGACCAAACAGAACGGTCCTCGATTCGTCCATCAAGGTGAAGGGTGTTAATTCGCAATGTGTCCGTTGTTGGCGTTGTTGTCATCAGAAGGGCACCTGGTCCATTCGATACGAGACTCCATGCTCCACCAGCCTGTGACAACGGTTGGCCACCAAAAGAGGACCAATGACCCGTACTGTTGCGTTCGTACAAGGCGTCCGTAGCGGATTGAACAGCAAAGATGAGGGAAGAGCCGTGCTGCGTGCACGAGAGGTCGTTCGCAGTTGATGGGTTCAGTTGTTGCATGGAAACGTTGGACCATGCCCCCGTTGTTGCATTTCGCTCGTGCATGACCAAAACGCCACTCGAATCGAGGGAGAGCAGGACAACAGTGTTGCTCGTATCGATGCACATAGCCAATTGTGATGCTCCATCACTGAAGTTTGTGAGTGGGGTTGAAACATCGTTGTCGATGTCAAGAATCTGCAATTCGTGAACACCTGAGTTGTTGACGGTTGTTGCGACCAGTGTAGGGCCTGATGGTACCTGCAGTGCAACGTGCTCGATACCCACAGCTTCGCCGCTTCCAAGTTCTGTTGCTGTTGACCACGTGCTTCCTGACTTGGTCAATCGCTCGAGTCGATCAAGGCTTGAATCTCGGTAGAGGATGTGCATATCTGCACCATCGAACCATAAGGATGGTGCAGAGGAAAGGTTCGCATTTGAGAGAATCTCATTGTTGGACCAACCGGATGCAGTTTCTGTAGAATAGTACATCTTCTCGATGGTTGGGTGGGAATAGACCATGTGCAAATTACCGTTCCCATCGATGGATGAGGCGGGATACGTCCCAAAGTCATTGAATGTACGAATCTCTTGATGCAGAGAAATCCATGATGTGGTCGTGTGATGTGTGTATCCACTCACATTGTCGAGAACGACGAGTTTGGGTTGCCCTGAAGCAGAGACATCGAACTGGAATTGGAACGGCATGGCGTCCGTAGCTAACGTTTCGGTGACCCAGGAGCCACCNGGAGAACCGTCATCAACGTGCTCAAGGTGAATCAAGGAATGCGTTGATGAAGCATTGAGGGAAAACATCATGGCAGTCTCACCACGGTTTGATGTGGTCAGTTTGAGTCCTGACATCTCACCTTGGAACGTGAATTGGCTCGTATCAAAATCCTGCTTGGTCACGGTGATCATATCGACACCAAAGGCCGTGCCTCGAGTATCATTACGCGTTGAATACACGAATTCGATTGCACCATCTGCATTTGAATCAAAGCCTCCCAGCGTTACAAGACCAAGGTGGTCCGTTGGACTCCCCGTTCGTATGGTTTCAACGGCTGATGCGAAACCGTCTGCTGAACCAAGATACAAATTGATTTGACCCGATGGCGTGAAACTTGTCCCTGAACCGATGAACGTGTCAGCATAACCATCGTCGTTCACGTCACCAGCAGGAGCAAACATCCAGCCGAAGCGTTCGTTGCCCTCGCCTTGGCTGGTCCAGTCAGGTGTTTCGGAGAAGTTCTCAGATGTGTTGCCCATGAACATGTGAACTGTACCGCTGTACAGTGGAGCTCCAGTAGGAGAGAATTCTTGGACGAGCAGTTCATCCATTCCATCGTTGTTGATATCATCGATCATTTCGACGACGGTTCCGAACAATTGTCCTGTAGCCAAGCGTTGGATGCTCTTGTCAGAACTTGATGCGAGGCCATCAGCAGATCCGTAAAAGACCTCGATAGCAGAGTAGCCAACTGGCGAGTCTTCGGTTCCTGAATTTGAAACAACAACGTCACCGTAACCATCTCCATTGAGGTCACCTCCGCTTGATATCGAACGTCCGAAGAACGGACCTGTGGTGTTTGCAGTAATGTTGTGCGACAACGAAAGCCCATCCGAGGATCCTTCAAACACAGACAATCGACCAGTTGAGGTGCCATCGCTCCAGTTGCCTTGGAGTGCGATGACATCGTCGTAGCCGTCACCATTGAGGTCATCAATGAGTGAAACATCTGCACCAAGCATGTCCTCGTTGTTACCGGATGCATTCCAGACAACGTCGAACTGTGTTTGGTTCCATTCGTACATCGAAACACGTCCATGGTTCTGTTCACCGATTCTGCTTGTGTTGTCAAAACCAGGCGATGAGAGGACAAGCTGCGTCATTCCATTTCCGAGGAACGAACCGATTGCGATAGCGCTACCAAACAATTCAGATGTCTGGGTGCCGCTCAATACAACAGGTGCTGAGGAATCAAAACTCTCGTTTCCACCAAAGAGAACAGTCACACGACCATTGTTGACCAAGCCACTGTCGGATGCGGTGGGCTGGGTGAAAACGACATCATCAAATCCGTCTCCATTGAAGTCGCCAAATCCTGCGACGCCCTCTTCAACGTCCGGATAGAGTTGATGCACACTCATTGACTCGCTCGAGAGTCGTCCAGTGGATTGGTCTTCAAGACTCTTGAAAATCGAAAGTTCAGTTTGCGTGGAATCGAACGATGTCGTCGCAACTTGAGCGAGACCGTTCAAATCAAGATCGAGTCCAATCGCTGAGTGAACGCTGGAGTCTCGAGCGAGAATCTGTTCGGTGCGTAGGTCACCATCAACTTGCAGACGAACCGCTTCGCCTGAACGGGTGTAAGCGATGTTTGCAACACCATTTTGATCCATCTTCAATTCGATTTCGTCACCGACTGGGCCGATATCGAGAAGACTGTGATACCAGCGCAATCCACTGTTGTTGACCTGCCATAATTCTCCTGAAGAGGTTCGGACAACAGCAAACTCATTGCCGTCTTCAGTGAGACGGAGGGTCATTGATTCAGGGAAGAGGTCTTCTACAATCGTCCGCTTAAGCCACGTATCCGTTGTGTAGACTTGTCCCTCGAAGGCCATGCGAGCCATCTTGAGGTTGGCTCCATCTCCGAACAAAGCCAGAGGACGGTAGGATTCATCGGCAACAACGGAACACCCAATGAGTCCGTGAGTGGTACTAACCGTATCGATGAGTGAATGTGAAAAGATGCCTGCAGCCGTGTAGATACCCATGCGAACTTCACCGAGGTCGTTCATCCAGCACAAGTAACTAGAACCGTTTTCTGCCAAGTAAACACTGGGCGTACTCAAGTTGCTGACCGTACCTTCAACCAGAACGTTGCTCATCCACATATCGATGGATGAATCCGGGCGAACCAACAATTCGGTCATACCTTCCACATCGATGGTTTGACCAGCAAGATCGTGTCCGTGCTCGAGGTTGCTCGGAAGTGTCATATCGACAAGGTTCGTTTCAGATAGAATTGCCTCTTCGGTCGCCGTTTGGATACCGAGTGGGGCCATCAATTGGACCAGCAGAAGTAAGACGAGTCCAAACGAAAGGACCGATTCACAAAGCGTCCGCTCCCTGCGCATAAATATCTTAGAACACTCAACGTTCTAAACCATTGTCTGCATTCGATTCATTTTTTGGTTCATTCAAAGGAACCCATGAGGTCAAGAATGGCCTCGAGGTAGGAGTCTCATGTCGAAGGTACTCATTGTTGCAAATGGTGAATGGCCAAAGCAATTTGATGTTGCACATCGTGCTGAAGACTATCGAGTGGTCGTAGCACTCGATGGTGCTGCAAACCGATTGATCGGGAGCAACATGATTCCGGATNTCCTCCTGGGCGATCTTGACAGTGTTTCTGCATCGGTTCTTGAGCAGTGCAAAGCATCCGAAGTTACCATCGTACACACGCCTGACCAAGAGAGCAGTGATATCTCCAAAGGATTGGAATGGGTTCAGAGAACATATCCAGATTTGGACGTTGACATCATCGGTGTTGAAATCGGACGCTATGACCATCACCTTGCTGCTTACTCAGCCTTGTTTGAATGCAACAGCGATGCTACAATTCTTCTCGATGGCTGGCAAGCCCGACGGGTTACTCAAACTCCAACCATCATCGAGACAGAGCCAAACTCGATCATCAGTTTGATTCCGTTTGGANACGTTGCTGGTGCGACCATCAAGGGTTGCCAGTATCCGCTTGACGACGAATCGTTGACCACTGGAACAAGAGGCATCTCCAATACAGCTACTGGATCCTCAATCACCGTTTCAGTGAAATCAGGAGATCTGCTACTACTCATCATGAGGTGATGGAGGTAGTCCGCCTCGAATGAAGGCACTGTAATCGCTTTCTCCATCCCAATCTTGGGCGTATCGGTCGATTCTTGCTTTCTCCATCGTCGCTTCTAGCCCACCCCAATCTTCGATGAGGTTCAACTTCAGGGCAGCCTTAGGTGTATATCCTGGCAGGAAGTTGCGCCAAAGGAACGGAATACGGCCAGGGGTAACAGCGTTCACTGCATTGACGATGGATGTGTTGCAGGTCTTGAACAGGGTGTGATAGAATTCAGGCCGTGTTGCGAGTTGATTCAATCGATGCGTCATTTGAACAATCATCTGCCGTTCCTTGTCGGGCGGTGTAATGACACGATACATCGAGACGATGTTGTTGCGGCCATGCGTTCGAAGTTGAGTCACATCGCGTTCAAAGCCAACGAGAAGATAGAGCTCATACGAGCGCCATAATCCAGTCCATGGATGATACTTCTTGCCACGCTCGCGTCGAGTTTCAAACGAAAAGGAAAGGCACGTTCCATCGAAGAATTCGAACGTCAGATAAGTATGCGACATACCTCGAAAGGAATGGAATTGGTCAACAACGAACCAGATGTGCTTGACTTTGGTTGAATCAACCGTAACTTCATCCGCCCACTTTTCATCTCGATCTCTCGTCGTTCGCCAGTGAAAGTCACGAATATTTCGGAATGTAATCATCGAATCGTTGAATACAGCACTGGTTGTGAGTTCACAATCTGCAGCCCAGTCTGCATGCAACTTGGGTTGTCGCAGGCGAACACGCGTCCACCAAATCCGAACGCCGTTGAGGATGAGCAGTCCAATGAAAGCGCCCAAACCAAGGAGGAGATACTGTATCCAGCCCGCCATCGTTTCACCAACGTTGCCAAATGTTGTAGGTTGAATCCCACCAATCGAGTGAACCATCTGGATGTTTTCTCCATAGTTGTCCATCATCATCGAGGACGGTTGGCAAACCTTGAGCATCTGGAGAACCATCGTTGAGGATTTGAGGAGCTGGGCCAAGTTCAGGCAAGGTCAGCAACTCGTCGTCTTCTCGTATTCGAACAAGCATAACGAACACGACGATTGCAACAATGAAGCCGAGAATGGCTATCGTATACCAACCAACTTCCTCGGTTGGTGTTTCGTCCCCAAACGACTGGCTCGGCAAAGCTTCTTGTTCTTGCGGAGTGAGTTCAGCAGCCGGAAGACGAACAATGTTGACGGCCTGCGTGCTTGCGATGTTCTCGAGATTGGTCACTTTGAGAACCACGAGATGAACACCCGCCGGAAGTGCCGAGCAATCGTACACTGGTCCATCGGTGATGGTCGATGTTGTCGAGACGTCCCATTCCTTGGTGTATGGAGTGAAATCCTCCTTAGAATTTGTTGGTTGGACGGCGATTAAGCACGATCTGTCTGTGGACAAACCATCACCGGTCACCACGAGTTCGAAGGTAGGAGCAGGTCGATTTTCAATCGTAAGATTCAGTGACGCTTCAGCGGTTTGGCCAAGTTCATTGCGATAGGTTTCACGGAGTGAGTATTGGCCTGCTGGCCAAGAAGAGCAATCGATGCTTGTTGCATTATCGAGAACGATGAAGGGTGCCCCGGTGAAGGTCAGAGTTCCAAGTGCACCGTATCTCGGCCCTGTTTCATCCATAAACAATCGATTGATTTCACAATTTGAACCCGTTTGCAAATTGCTCTGTCCAGTGAACTGAAGCGATATCATTGGCGTCTGAAGCGCAGGGACCATCTCGTAACTTGGCAGAGAGATTGTTGAAATCTCAACACCGTTCATATCGTAAAATCCGAGAGCAAGGTCATGGGAACCTCGTGACCATGCATCGTAGGTAAGACTCACATTCGACTGACCAACAATCTCAATGGTTGTTGATTCAACGACTTCTCTGTCGTTATGTGTAGCGATAAGACGAACGTCAACAATGGTCGACTCGATGGTTGAGTTGAGAATAACAACGACCCGTACAGCATCGATGTCACCATCTTGGTTCAGATCAAGTGTATCGTTGCGAAGTGCGACCATTGTAATTCCCGCTTCCTCAAGTCCAAGGTCCGCTTCTGCACTGACCTGTCCAAGACTGAGCATAGGTACAACGAACAGCAGAACCAAGACCATGGCCGTCCTACGCATCGTTCTCACCTCCTGGAGGAGGAGGGAGTGGTATCGCCAATTCTGGTAATGCCATCTCATGAGAAGTGGATGGTGCAATAGGTTCAGACATGTCTTGAACTGCAAGGAGATCCTCTGTCAACGTTTTTTCATCTTCTGAACGCATTGTACGAACGACAAGTGCTGCAGAAGCTCCGAGAATGAACGAAACACCAACGATGAGATAGGTCAACCATGATGCTGCAGGGTCCTCACCCATGATGGCAAGAGCAGCATTCCATTCACCATATTCATTCGACCAACCATCGCCGTTGTTGTCCTCGCACCCTTGTACATCTCGAGTTGACGTTCCGAACTCCTCGGGACAGTCGTCCCGTAGAGCACCAAGAGGTACATCACCAAATCCATCTCCATCGCTGTCCTTCCATTGCAGGGCTTCGGTCGGGAAGGCGTCCGCTGCACCGTACGGATGGGCGTCCCAGCCATCGGTTGGGTCGGACCAACCATCGCCATCGGTATCACGGCAACCCAATCGATCTAGGATCGAAGTTCCGCGAATACTTGGACACGCATCTGCCTCATTTCCATCAGCTTCGTCACCGTAGCCGTCACCGTCTGTATCTCGCCATTGTGTTGGTTCATGAATGAACGCATCACCAAGATTCGACCAACCGTCACCATCTGTGTCGGGGCAACCCCANCGGTCGCCTCCTGAGCTTGGACCAACAGAGGTTCCTGGTTGGGATGGGCAAACATCAGCAGTTGTGCCTGATGGATTGTCCCCTCGGCCATCACCATCACGGTCATGCCATTGGGTTGGATCTTCTGGCCAAGCATCCGCTGTACCACCCGGACTGGCAAGCCAATACGGTGTGGGGTCGGACCAGCCATCTTCATCGAAATCAGGGCAGCCCCATCGATCAAATGTCGATAGCCCAAAGGTAGTCTTGCATCCATCACCACGGTAGGCAAGGCGCCATGCTTGACCATCGAAATATTCCATATTATCGCCAAATCCGTCATTGTCGGTATCGTGCCATTGTGAAGCATCATTCGGGAACGCATCGGCAAATCCTTGTGGGTGCGCAATCCAATCATCGGTTGGATCGGAATATCCATCCATATCGACATCGCGACAACCGAGTCTGTCGAAACGAGATATCCAGCCACTTTCAACTTCTTCAGCGTTGGAGTTCATACAGACATCGCCTTCAAATCCAGTGAGATTGTCGCCGTATCCATCACCATCA
>FUFK010726804.1_pt1 | contig 12343 bp, 9 predicted proteins | sample 1021851 | NCBI WGS metagenome assembly FUFK01 (sample SAMEA51879418, study PRJEB19060) | metagenome
TTTATATGGTGGCATACTATATGAAATCGTTGCACTAGGACAACCTAGAGCAATGTTCGGTCAAATTGAACATAAGGTAGAGATCAGTGCGATGTGTATACAAGCAAGATCTGGTGTCTTCAATGCAAAATAAATTATGGATAATTACGATGTAAAACCAGAACTACCATTCAAGCCATCAACCTTGGAAACAATTGATTATGCTTTATATGAGTGGCTTGAAAATGAAATGGATGTTCACTGTACGACAAACGAAGGTTGGAAAAAAGTTCCTGTTATTTGGGTAATTGGTGAAAGAGCAGGACAAAGAGCAGACGGCATTAGAAACAGATCAGGTCTAATAAAATTTCCACTAATAACAATTGAAAGGACTACGGTAACAAAAGATCCAAACTTCAAAGGTGTATATTATGGCAATGTAGATCCTTTATCGAAAGATAAAGGAGGTTCCATAACAATAGCAAGAAGAGTGCAGCCTGAGAAAACACAAAATTTTTTAAATGCAGACTCAGCAAAAAGGTTTGGAGTTGATGGAGTTGTAAAACCAACCGGTGGTCAACAAAATTTTCCAAATGACAAAAAAGATAAAAAAGTTGTCTATGAGACAATCACTGTACCAATGCCCGTTTATCTGACGATAAATTACAGTATTATAATTCAAACCGAATATCAACAACAAATGAATGAGATTATGGCACCTTTCGCTACCAAAACTGGTGGCATAAATTATTTTATGGCAAAAAAAGATGGTTATAAGTACGAATGCTTTATTCAGCCAGATTTTGGACAACAAAACAACATTAGCAATTTGGGTGAAGATAGAAGACAATTTATATCAAACATAAATATAAAAACTTTGGGCTATATAATTGGAGGGGATAAAAACCAAGAAACACCAAAACTTGCAATTCGTGAGAATGCAGTTGAGGTTAAGACTCCAAGAGAAAGAGTTATATTTGGCGATATTCCTCCCTGGATAAAAGGCAAGTATCGCGAATAGTTCTATTTTTCATTAGCCATTCGGCTTTTAGCATACTATTTATTAGAGATCTAAAAGTATTTATTTTATAAGGAGAAATTCATAAATGCCAATCAATAAGTTTAAATTTGTATCCCCAGGTGTCCAAGTCGCAGAAATCGACAATTCACAACTACCAGCGACACCGGTCGGAAGCGGACCAGTAATTATCGGTCGTGCAGAAAAAGGTCCAGCAATGCGACCAGTCCAGGTAAACTCTTTTTCTGATTTTGTATCAACATTTGGTATGCCTTGGGCAGGAAAAGATAACAACGAAGTCTGGAGATATGGAAACAAGATGGCTCCATCATATGGTGTTTATGCCGCTCAAGCTTATTTACGAAATAGCTCGCCACTGACATTTGTTCGTCTTCTTGGTGACGAGAGCGATGAAGCAGGCACTACTTCAGCCGCTGGTGCTGCTGGTTGGAAAGTTGGCTCTGATTCTGAAAATACTGGGTCTGGTGGCAACTATGGCTTGTTTGTTTTCGGTGGAGTAACTGGCTCAACTACTGGTACACTTGCTGCTGTATTTTATGCAAATGCTAGTGCAATCCAACTTAAGGGCGATGACCTAGCAGATAATGCGATTAGCGGTACAGCTTGCCTTGTAAAAAGCAAAGGCACAAATTATGAATTTCAAGCTCAAGTTGTAGACAGCACAGGTGTTGTCGATACAGTCAATTTCAACTTTGATAAAAATTCTAGAAAATATATAAGAAAAGTTTTCAACACAAACCCAACTACAATCAACAGCAACATTTCAGCAGTTGCTGGTGCTGATGCAAAATATTTCTTGGGTGAAACTTTTGACAGAGATGTTGATGCTTTGGGCATAACGACTTCAACTGGTGGGCAATCAGCAGCAATTATTCGTCTTGCGGGTGGTTCTGATATTACTCACAATAATCGTCTAAGACCGGCAACAGCCGCACAAACTGGTTGGGTTCTTTCACAATACTTGGGTGATTCTGGTTCTTTTGATCCAGACCCGAACAGTAACAAACTTACTAAGCTTTTCAAACTTAGAAGTCTTAGTGCAGGTGCTTGGGAAAGTCAAAACCTCAAGATAGCTATCTCGGATGTTCGTGCTTCAACTTCCGAAGCAGACCCATACGGTACATTTACTGTAGAAATTAGACAAGCAAGAGATAATGATTCGGCACCAGAATTTGTTGAAAGATTTGGTGCTTGTAACTTGAATCCTAATTCTCCAAATTATGTTGCAAGAAAGATTGGTGATAAATTCCAAGAATGGGATCAAGACAATGCTCGCTACATTGAATACGGCACATACGAAAATCGTTCAAGCCTTATTTATGTACAAATGGCGGAAGATGTAACAAACGGTATGGTAAATGAATCACTTGTACCGTTTGGTTTTGAGGGACCAGTAAGGTTCAAATCTTGGTCATTCACTTCAGGTACAACATCAGTTCCAGCTACGGCATATGCCGATGTAACTTTGGCACTATCTAATTCTACAGGACAAATTATCAATACTGCTGCACAAGTATTCAATGCAGCCGTTCGTTATCCACAGGCTCACTATCGTGTGTCTTCATCTCAAGGTGAATTACCATCTCCAAAAGATGCTTATTGGGGATTTGCAACAGGCAGAAATAGTAGCTANAATACTTATGAAGAGTCAAATATTGATCTCGTAAGAGCATTCCCAAGAGGATTGCCAGCCATTGGTGATAGAACTAGCACATATCAAACTGCATCACTTTATTATAATGGTAGCGATACAACTACAAACACATTTACATTGGATGAATTGGCATATACTGACGACAATCAAAAGAATGCAAGATGGAACCCAGGTTCACATGTGGGAGGTACTTCGATTAGTACAACTGGTTCAAATGATTGGAAATCAGTTCTCACAGCAGGTTTTGATAAATTTACTCTGCCTTTCTTGGGTGGTTTTGATGGTGTTGACATTACAGAGTCAGACCCATTCAATGCTAGAGTCGTAGACGATGGAAGGACATCAAGCGAAAATTATGCCCTGTTCAGTGTCAGAAAAGCAATTGACACAGTTGCAGACCCAGAAGTTGTTGACACAAATCTTTTGGCTGTGCCAGGAAATTATGCTGAAAATATTACATCGCATCTTCTGACCACTGCTGAGAAAAGAGCAGATGCTATAGCTGTGATGGATTTGAACGGCGGATATGTTCCAGAAGAAGTACAAAAGCCAACTGTTAGTGCGGCGGGTGTACCAAACAATCGCGGTTCAGTTCAATCAACAATTGATAATTTGAGAAACCGAGCTATCAATTCAAGTTATGGTGCTGCTTACTACCCTTGGGTACAAATTAGAGACACTGAGACATCTCAGCTTCTTTATGCACCACCTTCTATTGCGGCAATCGGAACTTATTCAAGTGCCCAAAGAAATACTGAAGTTTGGTTTGCACCAGCAGGATTTACTCGCGGAGGCTTGACAGAAGGTTCTGCCGGTATCCCGGTTGTTGGTGTTGCACAAAGACTAAGCTCAAAAGACAGAGATGACCTTTACGAAGCAAACATCAATCCAATTGCAACATTCCCTGCTGAAGGAATTGTAATATTCGGTCAAAAGACTTTGCAAGTTACACCATCAGCTTTGGATAGAGTAAATGTTAGAAGATTGATGATTTATGTAAAGAAAGAGATTTCAAGAATGGCAGCAACATTGTTGTTTGACCAAAATGTATCTCAAACATGGGCTAGGTTTACTGGTCAAGCTAATCCATTCTTGGAAAGCATCAAACAAAGACTTGGTTTGGAAGATTATAAAGTTGTTCTAGATACAACAACTACGACACCAGATTTGGTTGATAGAAATATCATGTATGCTAAAATTTTCTTGAAGCCTGCGAGAGCGATTGAGTACATTGCAATTGATTTCGTAATTACGAATGCCGGTGCTTCATTTGAGGATTAAAAGAAATAGGACACTATTTAGAGAGTAAGGAGAAATTATATAAATGGCAGGCGGAACAGACTTTTGGCAAAATCCAGCATTGGAACCTAAACGAGCATATCGGTTCGTTCTTAGGGTTCCAGGGACGGATAGCTTTGGTGTAAAACAATTCTTGGTAACTAAGGTAACCAAACCAGCATTTTCAATATCAGAAAGTGAACACAAGTATTTGAATCATTCATTTTACTATCCAGGTAAATTAACTTGGAACGATGTTTCATTTACGATTGTTGATACTCTTGGTCCTGCTGATGGTACTTATGCCATGACAGAACTTCTTAAGAGAATGGGTTATACATTGCCACAAAATCCAGATGCAGGTGGAACAAGTTTGCAAACAATTTCAAAGGCAACTTCGACCGCTGCGATGGGCACAATTGAGATCATTCAAATTGATGCAGAAGGAAACGAAAGAGAAATTTGGACACTCAATAATGCCTGGATCAAAGATGTGAAATTTGGAGATTTAGATTATGGTGGTGAAGATATGCTAAATGTTGATGTCACTCTTAAGTATGATAATGCAAGTCTCCGAAGCTCAGGCGGAAAGAGCGATTCAGCTCTTAGAGATGTCTTAAAATAATCATTCTATAAATAAAATATGAGAGGTATATATGTCACGAAATAACGAGGAAAGACTCGGTATTATTGATAAAGGACAGAACCCCCCGATAATTCAAACAGAAGAAAGCAATAACTCACTTCTACAATTTGTTTCACCCACAGAATTTGTTGACCTTCCAACAAAGGGTAAATTTTATCCTGAAGATCATCCACTTCACAATCAAGAAACAATTGAAATCCGTTACATGACGGCAAAAGATGAGGACATTCTAACATCAAAAACACTTTTGAAAAAAGGTGTTGCAGTAGACAGAATGTTGAGCAATATTATTGTTGATAAAAATATCAAGGTAGAAGACTTGTTTATTGGCGATAAAAATGCTTTGATTATTTCTGCGAGAATTAGTGGTTATGGTCCAGAATATAAAACAGGTATCACTTGTCCATCTTGTGGGCATTCTGAAGAGAAAGACTTTGATCTTAGCAGTGTCTTGGAAAAAGGTTTGGAACCAACAGAAAGCGATGTTCAAATAAATAACGATGGAACTTTTGATATCAAATTGCCAAAAACAGGAGTTATTGCAAGTTGCAGACTTCTTACAGGCAAAGATGAAAAAAGATTGGAAGCAATGGCAGAAAAAAGAAAAAAGCACAAGCTTCCAGAAAATACACTAACTGAATTATTAAAGACGATGGTGGTATCTCTTAACGGAGAAACCGAAAGGAGTATGGTCGAGAGATTTGTTGATCTTATGCCTGCTATAGATTCCAAATATTTGAGAGCAGCTTATAATAAAGCTGTACCAAATGTTGATATGAAACATTTTCATAGTTGCGGATCTTGCGGTGCAGAAACATCTCTCGACATCCCCTTTTCAGTCAGCTTTTTTTGGCCTAACGAATGATTATATGCAAAATGTTTATGAGCAATTCTTCCAGTTGAAATATCACGGAGGTTGGTCATTCATTGAGGCATATAGTTTACCAATTGGTCTTAGACTTTGGTTTGTTCGCAGACTTCAAAAGCAATTTGAAGACGAAAAAGAACAATATGAAGAAGCCAAAAGAAAAGCAAAAATGAGATAATATTTTGTTGGATCACATAAAGCCTCTGCATATCTTATATGCGGGGGTTTTTTATTTATTTTTTAGACTATTTATTATATATATTAGACTAGAAGGGGTTTGTTATTGTGGAAAATAATAGTGAAGAATTTTCGGAAATTGTTATAGATTTTGACCGAAGTGATCGTTTGGACGAAAGCTTCCTCAAGATGTTTGGGTTTGGCATCAAAGCGATACTCAAAAGAATGTTCGGAGGAGATGTATACCCAGTTACTGTTAAGGGAAGTAAAGCTGATGTTTCCGCCTTTGCAAAAACTTTGGCAGCAGAAAAAAGTTATATGAATAGTTGGATGAAACATGGTCTAGATAATCCAAAAACATATAAAAATAAATCTAAGTTAAATCGTGCTGTAAAAGATTTTACAAGAAAAACGGGTATAAAATGGCCATTTAAATAAATAACAAACTATAAATTATTATGTCCAGCATTGAAGATAAAGAAAGGCTACTGGAGTTAGAAAAGCAGCTTGATGTCCTAAGAAAAGAAGAAAAAGCTGATGTTGCTGAAGTCCAAAAATTATTGGAAGAGTTAGCAACTCTGAAAGAAAGAGTCAAAGTTAGTGCCGAAGAGGAACTAAGAAATGCTGAAGACAATTTAAGAATCTTCACCCAATATGCACAAATCGCAAATGATCATGCTGGTACTCAAGAATTACTTCTTGATGTGGCAGAGAAAAAATTAAACTACGAAATAGAACAATTAGAGGCATTAAGAGATCAGGCAAAAGCAGTGGGGAGCATAACCCCAGAACTAGCCGCCCAAATACAAGCCCAAGAAAGACAGGTAGAACTAGCACAAGACCAGGCTAACGAATTAGAAAAACAAAAAGAAGCTTATGATAATATTGAAAGCAATATTGGCAACACAGTTAGTGGATTGATTGGCTCTGTTGATGCTTCTAAGACATTTACAGGACAACTATTCTTGTCAATGAAACATTCTGGTGGAATTAGCGGAACAATAAAAAATATTGGAAAAGGTTTAGCGACTGCTCTTAGTCCTGCTAATGTTTTCGCGGGACTTATGGCAAAAGTGCAAGAAGCATCTTTTAAGGCATTTCTTGATATTGACCAATTTAGAGCAGATCTTACCAGGGCTGGGGCTTCCTTAGATCAATATAATTCTTTGATGGAAAATGTTAGAACCGCAAATGCAGCGGCCGGTGTAAGCATGAAAGACACTCAGCAAGCCATCTTGGGTCTTCATTCTGAAATGACTGACTTCAATACAATGTCTGCGGCGAACCAAGAGACTTTGACCAACACAACAGTGGCTTTAGGCAAGCTCGGAGTAAGTGCCCAACAACAAGCACAAAACTTAAACACTCTGACAAAATCAATGGGTATGAATGTGGCAGAAGCAAACAATGCTACTTTAGAAATTGCGGCTACTGCAAATGCTTTGGGCATTAGTCAGGAAAAGATGGCTTCTGATTTTGCTGCGGCTGCCCCTCAACTTGTTGCATTTGGCTCACAAGGTGTTGATGTTTTTAGAGAATTATCTGTACAAGCTAAAGCAACCGGTGTATCAGTTAGTGAGTTGTTAGGCATGACTCAACAGTTCGACACATTTGAAGGTGCGGCTGAAGCGGCTGGAAAACTTAATGCAGTTTTAGGAACACAAATAAATAGCATAGAATTACTAACTGCAAACGATGCCGAAAGAATTGATATACTTAGAGAATCATTTGAGGCTACTGGTAGATCGTTTGATCAATTAAATAAGTTTGAAAGACAATCTCTNGCCGCTGCTGCCGGAATAAGCGACATGTCCCAAGCAGCAAAAATCTTCGGTACTTCCAGTTCTGATATGGAAAAATTTGGTAATGCTGCATCTGCCACTGCTATGGCAAATGACGAACTTCAAAAGAAGGCGGCGGCTGCAACCACAACTACTGAAAAACTTGGAATTATAACAGAGCAATTTGCTTTAGCGATGACTCCNGCTGTAGAAGCGGTGCATAGTTTATTGAATGGGTTTTTTGCTTTAGACGAAAAATTGGGTGGAAAGCTTATACCTGGTTTGACAATTTTCGCTGGAATACTTGCAACAATGGTTGCAGCCTTTAAATCACTTACCGCTGCTCGGGCAGCCCACGGTGCTATGCAAGAAATAGCGAGTATTAGAACAAGAATACAAAACGGAGAATCAAGATTATCAGCAATATTAACAAAAGGACAAACAAAAGCAACTGAAGATTTAACAAAAGCTCAAAACGAAAGTACAAAAGCACAATCTAAATCAATGGGTGGTGGCTTTTTGAATTTTATGAAAGAACTTGGTGAGATTGCATCTAAAAATGCTAAAGGATTTTTAGCTCTTGGTGCCGCTTTTCTAATGATTGGTGGTGGTGTAGCTATCGCGGCTTTAGGAATGGCTGAATTTGTAAAAGCATTTTCTGGAATGGAACCGACACAAATATTGGCTGTTTCTGTGGCGATTGGTGTATTTGCAATTGCAATGATAGCTTTGGCTAAAGTTATGGTAACAGCCGGAGTTCTTGCGATTGGTCCAATGCTTGCTTTTGGTGCTGCATTTTTGATGATTGGTGGTGGTGTTGCTCTCGCGGCACTCGGTATGTCGCAATTTATAAAATCGTTTTCTGAACTAGATCCATCGAGAGTGTTTAGTTTAGGGATTGGGTTAACACAAATCGCCTTAGCGATGGGAATGCTTACAATGTCGTTTGTAGGTTTTGCTGCATTAGCTCTTTTCTTACCTCAACTTGTTTTAGTGTTTGCAACCTTGGCTACTGGTATTGCTGCTCTAGCCGCTTCTTTATCACTTATAAAAACAGATGATCTTAGAGCGGTTGCAGATATGGCTTTGGGAATTGGAGCTATAACAATCGAAAGTGCAGTAGCTTTCGGTAAAGCAATGATGGACACAAGAGAAACTGTTGAAGTTATTGCAAGAGAGCCAGAATCGGCGATCAGGCTAGAAAGAATTTCGCAAGTGTTTGCCCCTGCTCCAACAACCGCTACTGCTGCGGGAACTGGAACACCGGCAGCAACACCCGTAAATACTGATACAGGTAACAGAGAGATTGTGTTAAAATTAGACAGAGCAGTTCTTGGAAGGGCTGTGATCAATATATTTGAAAAAGAACAAAATTTAAATAAATTGCAGTAATTACTTTAGGATTATAATAATATGGCAAAATTTATTTTTAATTCAGGAATGGACGGAGATGCCACAGACGGCTTGGCGAACAATCAAGGTCAGCTAATTGACATATATCATGTAACAACTGGAAAATCTCTTTCTTTTAAAGCATTTGTTACAGCTTTCTCAGATCAATATTCTGCCGACTATAACTCAGAAAGTGTTTATGGTAGAATGGACCCAATACTTACTTACAAAGGAACTACTAGAAAAATAAGTTTGGGATGGGAAGTTCCAGCAGCATCATTTGTTGAGGCAAGACAGAATCTAGAAAAAGCATCTTTGCTATTGTCTATGCTATATCCAGAATATGAAGATGCTAGCGGTGGGGCATCAACAATGTCCACACCACCAATGTTTCGCTTAAAATTTTTAAATCTGATTACAAATTCAAAAATTACTGATGATGGTAATACTATAGCAGAATTTGGAGGATTGCTTGGGACATTTGCAGGATTTACATTTGAACCTGATTTGGAAGCCGGTTTTTTTCAGCCGCACGATATCTCTGCAACCAAGGATGAGGACACAAAACTTGAAGCAAATTTCAACTCAGTGATCAATAATTTCTTTGGTAAGAAAACCACAAATGGTGTAAAGCTTGATGATCGCGGTCAGTTGTTTCCAAAAATGATAAAATTTCAAGGAGAATTTACTGTTCTTCACGAACATAAACTAGGATTCAATCGTGGCGAATATGGTCTAAATCGTGAAGGTTTTGAAAAATTTCCATATAATAAAAAGCATTTTAATGACCCTGATCCAAAACTAAATGTTGCTTCTGGTACTAGCGATAAAGAAGTTAGAAATGCAGATGGCTCAATAAATAAAAAACAAACACAACAAGCCAATAATCAGCAAAATAACAAAGCTTTTAAAGATAGAAATAACCAGGCTGCGGAAAAAAAAATGAGTGGGTAATTAAAAAATGACTTCAAGATATGCAGGCAGAGAAATCGGAATTAACGATTTAGATATTTATAAAAAACTACTAAAAGAAAAAAATATAAAATTTATAAAACAATATTTTTCTCCAAACCTTAAGCACCTTACAACCGATCAAGTAAGTCAGCTTGAGCTTGTTGGACATGTTTGGTCATTGGGAGATCGTTATTATAAACTAGCATATGAATATTATGGCGATTCTACTTTGTGGTGGGTTATAGCCTGGTATAATCAAAAACCCACAGAATCTCATTTGCAAATTGGAGATACAATTCAAATACCTTTACCTTTGGAGAAGTTTTTATCTTTTATAGGAGTATAGAACTTTGACAAAAAAAGAAGACAAAAATATCGACAATGTTGAAGATGAAAATCCAAATAGATTTTCTGCTCAATGTTTTTTATTAGATTTTTACGAAAACTTTGTAGAATATAATAAATCTACCAGTTATCAAAATTTTGTTAAGATAAATGTAGAACCATCAAATGTGTTGAATGAACTGAATAATAGGAATTTAGCATTTCCTCTTAACGATCTAACTCCTTCTGTATTATCAAATTTAGTTCCTAAATTTAGACTATATAAAATTTATAAAGATGGCAAGTCTAAAGAGTTCAAATTTGATGACTTTACAGACATTGGTACATTAGGAAAGTCTTTGACTCTAACAAGTAAAGATTCTAAAAAAAATATTTTATCAATGAAAGTAAACAAGCCAGTTGTCGCAGGATTTAAAAGTTTTACTTGGGAAGACTTAGCAACAAATCCTGCAAATCAAGGCTTATCGTTCAAAGCTAATTTAGTCTTAACATTTTCTAGTATGCAAGCATTATTTCGTGAAAGTGAAAATGGATTACGGTTCGCGGATTTACTCAACTTGCCTGCTTCTGGAAAAGCAAAAACTAATGAATCATATGATATGGCAAACAATAGAATTCGTGCTGATGTTGGGTGGTCAATTCCTAGTTCTGCGGCTCTGAACAATATAACTCTTACTGCTGAACAAAAAGAAAAACTCTATAAAGCAATTGAAGCTTCTCAAAGAAGTTTTTACCTAAATCTAACCAGCCATGATTTGACAATAAATGAAGATGGTGTAATAGAATTATCAATTAGTTATGTTGCCGCACTTGATGCTAGTTTGCTTTCTCCAGCTTCAGATCTTTTTTATTTAGGAGAAGAACAAAACGAAGCCTTTCGTGAACTAAAAAGAATAATTAAAATAAAAAAAGATAGAATAGAGTCACTTAAGGAAGAGAAAAGAAAAATAAACGATGATCCAAATAGAGGATTCTTAGATAGCATTTTTGATAAAATCACTGATTCACCGTTGGATGAAGAATTAGAAATACAGACAAGAGATATAGAGAGATTACAATCAGAATTAGAAGCCGAGCAAGATACACAATTATTTAAAAAATACGAATCATTGATTAAATCTATATTGGAAAAAAATAGATTGTTTTTTGTTGACTTGAATCCAACACAGATGGAGGTCTACAGATCTCTAAACAAATTATATAATAATAAAAGCCTCAAACCAAGAGAACTGCAAAAGAGAAGAAAAGAAATAATTGATAAAGCAAGAAGAAACTTAGGTTTTAGCGATAAGAAAAGTATTGTTCCTGTTATTGGTGGTCAAAACACAACTACTGGAACTAATATTGCATCTGAACTAAAAGATGCATCGAAGAAAAAAAGAAAAAAAATTATAGACAAAGCTCAAAGAAGTTTAGATGAGGCAAAGAAAGCCGAAAAGAAAAGAATCAATTATGTTTATTTGGGCGATTTACTAGAGGCTGCCTTTGAAGTTGTTCGGAACAATGCAAAAGAAGAAGACCCTAATTTCGTTTTTAGATATATGGTTGGAACAATGAAGATATACGACCCAAATAAAGACCACTTTGTAAATGTAAACATTGCGGATTTTCCAATAAGTTGGGATTATTTTCAATCGTTCTTTTTGGAAAAAGTTATAAAACCCAATAAAGAGAAATATGGCATAAGAAATTTTATCTCTGATGTAATATCAGACTTATTGATAAATGCCTTATCGCCTTTATGTTTCGGAAAGATGACGATTAAAGGCAGAACTAAAATAAATATGACAAGCCTGACCTTACCATCGCATGGCAACCCTTGTGCCCCAATAGAAGCAGGTGGCAAAATTCTTACTTCTGTCAAAAATTTAGTAAAGTGGGATAAAACAGATAAGCATAATAATTATTTATTTATATATCCGATGGGCGGTATGAATAACCGGTGGTCGGGTGATTACGAAAAAGATCAGAAGAATGGAATACTACATCTTCAGATAGGCTCGGATAGAGGCTTGTTAAAAAGTGTATCCTTTTCAAAGCAAGATATTCCTGGTCAAACTGAGGCAAACATACAGAGGATAGTTGATGGTGGAGGAGAAGTTGGCAATTTGCTTTTTTCTAATAAATATAATGCCAGCTTAACACTTTTTGGTAGCAATATTTTTAGTGTTGGTACACATGTGTATTTGGACCCTACTGGCTTGGGTATCGGATCTTTAAGAAGTAAACA
>FUFK010049420.1_pt1 | contig 12342 bp, 7 predicted proteins | sample 1021851 | NCBI WGS metagenome assembly FUFK01 (sample SAMEA51879418, study PRJEB19060) | metagenome
CAGTTTGAATATGAAAAGTAAAATTGAAATTGAAATTATATTGGCCAGTAAAAATGACTTTAGATTAAAGTCATACTTTTTAAAATAATAAAGTAAACCAACAGCAGGTATTGCAAGAAGGCCCATAAAGTGGACACCAAATGATAGTCCTATTACAAAAGATATTAAAATTAACCACTTATCTCCTCTTGGTTTGTCTAAATCTTCAGTCCATTTTAANCCTAACCAAAAAAGNAATGATAGTATTAATGNTGCCATTGCATAAACTTCAGCTTCNACNGCATTATACCAAAAACTNTCTGTNAANGTAAAAGTTAAAGCACCTAAAGATGAACTTCCNAATATTTTAAAACNTTCGGTCAATGAAATATTTTGATTTTTGGAAACAATTTGTTTTATCAAATGTGAAATAGACCAAAACAAGAACAAAATTGTTAATGCACTTGAGGATACTGACATCATATTTACAGCAAACGCAATTTGGTCAGATTCTAAAGCAAAAGTTGAAAAAATTGCTCCGAGCATTTGAAAAAGGGGAGCCCCTGGTGGATGGCCAACTTGTAATTTAGCGGATGTGGAAATGTATTCCGCACAATCCCAATAACTTGCCGTTGGCTCAACTGTCAATGTAAAAATAGTAAATGAAAAAAGGCAAACAATTATTCCTAATNTTCTATTTATTTTATGGAACTGTATTCTTTTCATTTAAAACACGAAAATAAGCATAAGTAATTAATTTGGAATTAAACAAATTTAGTTTGTCCAAGCACGAAGTTTTATTAAATTTGACATCCAATTGGCCTATGGTGTAACTGGCAACACGTCTGGTTTTGGTCCAGAAGAGTCTAGGTTCGATCCCTAGTAGGCCAACTATTGTTGTTAATTTTTTATATTTGCACAGCAGTTTGAAAATTTGAGGGGACATTGTCCCCTTATTTATTACATATACTTAAAAAATTTGATATGGATAATTTATCACTAATTGAATCTTTTTCAGAGTTTAAAGATGAGAAGCTAATTGACAGGGTTACCCTTATGTCAATTCTTGAGGAAGTTTTTAGAAACACCCTTAAAAGAAAATTTGGCGATGACGAAAATTTTGATATAATAATAAATCCCGATAAAGGAGATTTAGAAATATGGAGAAATAGAATTGTTGTCAAAGATTCAGATTTAGAAGATGAAAATAGTCAGATAACACTGACTGAAGCGAGAAAGATAGAACCTGACTTTGAAGTTGGTGAGGATGTCTCGGAGGAGGTTAAGTTAATTGATCTTGGAAGAAGAGTGGTCTTATCACTAAGACAAAACCTTGTTGCTAAAATTCACGAGCACGATAATGGCATAGTGTATAAACAGTTTGTTGATTTAGTAGGTGAAATTTATTCTGCAGAAGTTCATCACATAAGACACAACGTTGTCATACTCCTAGACGATGATGGAAATGAAATTATAATGCCTAAAGATAGGCAAATTCCCTCTGATTTTTACAGAAAGGGTGATACAATCAGAGGTATAATAGAGGTTGTTGAATTAAAAGGGACAAAGCCAGTAATAATAATGTCAAGAACATCTCCTAAATTTCTTGAAAAATTATTTGAGCAAGATATTCCTGAAGTATTTGATGGTTTAATAACAATAAAAAAAGTGGTTAGAGTTCCTGGTGAAAAAGCCAAAGTTGCAGTTGACTCTTATGATGATAGAATTGATCCAGTTGGAGCTTGTGTAGGTATGAAAGGATCTAGAATACATGGCATTGTTAGGGAATTAGGTAATGAAAATATTGATGTAGTTAACTTTACAAATAATACACAATTGTACATTACGAGAGCTTTGAGTCCAGCCAAAATCACCTCTCTTAAAATTGATGATGAAAACAAAACTGTTCAAGTAATACTTGATGCAGATCAAGTTTCTAAAGCGATTGGAAGAGGAGGTTATAACATTAAATTAGCTGGACAGCTTACAGGATATGAAATTGATGTTTTTAGAGAAGGCTCTGAGGAAGATGTTGAATTAACTGAATTTTCAGATGAAATTGATTCATGGATTATAGAAGAATTCAAGAAAGTTGGACTAGATACAGCGAAAAGTATATTAGAACATGATATTGACGATTTGGCAAAAAGAACAGACCTTGAAGAGGAAACTATAATTGATGTCAGAAAAATTTTAAGTGAAGAGTTTGAGGATAATAAGTAAAAATAATTGTGGCTGAGAACAGAATAAGACTAAATAAGGTAATAAGAGAATTTAATATTTCTTTGGAACGTGTTGTTGAGTTTTTATCTAACAAAGGTCATGAGATAGATGCAAGACCTACATCCAAAATTTCCGATGATCAATATTTACTTCTTTCAAATGAATTTAGTTCAGATAGATCAAGTAAGGTCGAATCACATGATCTTAGTGAAGAAAAAAAGAAAGAAAAAGAAGAGTTCAGAATTAAATTTGAAAAAGAACAACTAGAAAAAGAAAAAAATAGAGTTATTACTTCTAGTTCCTCAGTTCCAAGCTTTAAAAAGGTAGGAGAAATTAATCTTGATTTTAAAAAGCCTAAACAAAAATTGGAGGATAAAATCGGAGCAAATATAAATATTGATGAAAAAGTTGAAAATAAATCTGAAAATCAAAATAATAAGATTAAAACAAAATTTGAAAAACTTTCTGGTTTAAAAAAGACTGGTGAAAAAATAGACTTAGATAAGATTAAAAATAGTGAGGAAAAACTTGTAAAATCAAAAAGAAAAAGAAGAAGAATAGCAAAGGATGTTATAGTCAATAAAAATAAAATAAATGAAAAGAAAGAAAACGTAAAATTCAAGAAAAATATTAAGGAAAATCATCCACCTGACGATGAAATAGTACAAAAACAAATTAAGGAAACACTAGAAAAACTTCAATCATCTTCTAAATCAAAAGCTTCAAAATATAGAAAAGAAAAAAGAGATGTTCACAAGAAAAGGAACGAAGATGATTTGGAAAAAATAAATTCTGAGAAAAAGTCCATAAAAGTTACAGAATTTATTACTGTTGGTGAAATTGCCACCATGATGAATGTATCATTAAATGATATAATATCGACATGTATGTCATTAGGAATAATGGTTACTATGAATCAAAGACTTGATGCTGAAACCTTAACTGTTGTTGCTGATGAATTTGGTTACAATGTGGATTTTGTAACAGCTGAAATTGAGGAGGCAATTAAGGAGAAAGAAGATGATGAGCCAGAAAACCAAGAGATTAGGCCACCAATAGTGACAATCATGGGACATGTAGATCATGGTAAGACATCTCTGCTAGATTATATCAGAAAAGAAAATGTAGTAGCAGGAGAATCAGGTGGAATTACTCAACACATAGGTGCTTACAGTGTTAATTTAAAAAATGGTAAAAAAATAACTTTTTTAGATACACCTGGTCATGAAGCATTTACTGCTATGAGAGCCCGCGGAACTCAATTAACAGATATTGTTGTGATTGTAATTGCAGCTGATGATGATATTCAGCCACAAACAAAGGAGGCAATTAGTCATGCCCAAGCTGCTGGTGTTCCAATAATTATTGCAATAAATAAAATAGACAGAGATGTCTCTAACCCCGATAAAATTAAAGAAAAACTTTCGGGTATGAATCTATTAGTTGAAGATTGGGGAGGTAAGATTCAGAGTCAAGACATATCTGCATTAAAGGGAATAGGTATTGATGAACTCCTAGAAAAAGTTTTGTTAGAAGCAGAATTACTAGAATTAAAAGCAAATCCTAATAAATTATCTGCAGGATCCGTTATTGAAGCTAGATTAGATAAAGGTAAGGGATACATATCAACCCTACTTGTTCAGTCTGGAACTTTAAAAATTGGAGATTATGTTTTGGCAGGTAAGTACAGTGGAAAGGTAAAAGCGATGTATGACGAAAGAGGTAATCAAATTAATCAAGCTTTACCATCAACCCCAGTGTCTGTGTTAGGTCTTGATGGAGCGCCCCAGGCTGGTGATAAGTTCAATGTTTTTAATGATGAAAAAGAGGCTAAAAATATTGCTTCAAAAAGAACCCAACTAGTTAGAGAGCAAAGTGTTCGAACTCAAAAACAGTTAACATTGGATGAAATTGGAAGACGAATAGCTATCGGAGACTTTAAGGAATTAAATATTATTCTTAAGGGGGATGTTGATGGCTCTGTAGAAGCTCTTTCAGATTCTTTTCAAAAGCTTTCATCTGATGAAATACATATTAATATTGTACACAAAGCTGTTGGTGCAATCACAGAATCAGATGTCTTACTGGCATCTGCATCTGAAGCTATCATTGTTGGCTTCAATGTTAGACCTACTGGTAATGCTAGAATAATTTCAGAAAAAGAAGAAGTAGACATTAGAAATTACTCTATTATATATGACGCAATTAATGATATTAAAGATGCAATTGAGGGAATGCTGTCTCCTGTTCTTAAAGAAGAGGTAACTGGTCATGCTGAGATAAGAGAAACATTTAAGATATCAAAAATTGGTACTATTGCAGGATGTATGGTTACCAGTGGAAAAGTATTTAAAAAATCAAATGCGAGATTGGTTAGAGATGGTATTGTAGTTATTACAACTACTTTATCATCCTTAAAAAGATTTCAAGATGATGTAAAAGAAGTTTCAAAAGGCTACGATTGTGGGCTTCAGCTGAAAAACTACAATGATATTAAAATTGGCGACACCATAGAGTTCTTCACGGAACTTCAAGTCAAAAAAACCATAAAAAATTAAATTCCCTTTGGCCTTAATATAAAAGCAGATTTAAAACTTTTTTGAATTTGTCGGAGCTTATTTTGTGCCTTCAGCTTATCCCAAAACTTTCCTATTTGAACTTTATAGTTTGGAGTTTCGTAAAATAAAAATACAGAGTCAGAAGTAAAAAGCTCTTTTGTGTATTTAAATAGAGAGTCAGCATCTTTATAGTTACCATTATATATTTGAATTGAATAGTAGTCTGTATTATGTTTTTCTATACTAGCAGATTTATGTAAATTCAACAACTTTTTAAAAACTTCGCTTTGACTTATTTCAACTTCATTTTCTTGACAAAAAGTTAAAGTGCTGATTAACAGTAAAATTCTATACATTATTTTGTGCATTACACGTCTTTTTCACCAAATCAAAATTAATAAAAATTATATCTGGTTTTTTTTCTCAAATTATAATTTGTTTAGTATCTTTATGCGATTAAAAAAATAACCTTTTTTTTTTAATTTTTGAAAGCTAGAAACTACAACAATTACAAAGGTAAAAATAACGTTCTTTTTGTTAAAAATGTTATAAAAAATCTTACTGCTCTTTTTCTACTGTTTTTTTTCTCGTTAAGTGCTCATTCTCAAGATGTTGATATTTCAAAAGGAAAATCTCTATTTAATGCAAATTGCGCCGCATGCCATAAATTAAACAAAAATTTGATTGGCCCAGCTCTAGCTGGAGTTTCTGAAAAATACGAAAGAGAATGGCTTTACAGTTGGATCAAAAATAGCTCTGCTATGATTAAATCCGGCGATGAAAGAGCTGTTGCAATCTGGGAAGAATGGAACAAAGCTGCAATGAATGCTTTCCCTCAACTATCCAATGAGGATATTGACAACATACTAGCTTACACTGATTACGTACCTGAACCAGTTGCTGTGGCAGTCAGTGCTACGGCTCCTCAAGCTACTGACACCAACAGTTCTTTTTCTCAGGATATAGTTCTTGTAATTCTTGTTATTGTTTTAGTTGTACTGGTTGTTATGTTGTTTTTGGTTAATAAAACTCTGAGAGCGATTGCTGCGAATAATGGAATTCATATAGAGAAAAAGGAAACTAAAATTTTCTCAGAGCCAGTTTGGAAACTTTTCTTAAAGAACCAATTCTTGGTTTTTTCAAGTGTTGTTTTTCTTCTTTTATCTAGTGCTTATTTTGCTTATGGTTGGCTGATGCAAATTGGAGTTGACCAAGGCTACATGCCTGTGCAACCCATACACTATTCACACAAAATACATTCAGGTGCCAATGAAATTGATTGTCAATATTGTCATTCGTCAGCAAGAGTTTCCAAGCATTCTGGTATTCCATCATTGAATGTTTGTATGAATTGCCATGAAAATATTGCAGAGTATAATGGGGATGAAGATTTAGAAAAGGGTTACACAAAAGAGTTTTATACTAATGAGATAAAAAAATTATATAAAGCTGTTGGATGGGATGAGGAAGCTAGACAGTACACTGGTGAAACCGAACCAGTTAAATGGGTCAGAATTCATAATCTCCCAGATCATGTTTATTTCAATCACTCTCAGCATGTTAATGTTGCAGGAATTGAGTGTCAGACATGTCATGGTCCTGTTGAGGAAATGGAAATTGCTTACCAGCATTCATCATTAACAATGGGTTGGTGCATAAATTGCCACAGAGAATCTGAAGTAAAAGTCAAAGACAATGATTATTACACTAAGATTCATGAAGAGTTATCAAAAAAATACGGAGTTGAGAAGTTAACCATTGCGCAAATGGGAGGCCTAGAATGTGGTAAGTGTCATTATTAATTTTAAATGAGTAGAGAAAAAAAATATTGGAAAAGCGAAGTGGAGTTATCTAATAGCGTAGATATAGCTGACTTAAAGCACAATGAGTTTCCGGAAAAGCTTCCAATCGACTTAGAAATGAGCGATGAACTCGGAAAAAGTTCTACAAACAGAAGAGATTTTCTTAAATATCTTGGCTTTAGTACATCTGCCGCCATACTAGCAAGTTGTGAGGGCCCAGTTCACAAATCTGTACCATACGTTATTCAACCTGAGAGAATTAGGCCTGGAATTGCAAACTATTATGCAACAACAATGTTTGATGGTTATGACGCCGCTAACATTCTTGTAAAAACGCGTGAAGGAAGGCCGATTAAAATCGAAAGTAATAAGTTATCTAAATATCATGGATTCGGAAATGCAAGAGTCCATTCATCAGTCTTGTCAATGTATGATAGTGGAAGGCTTCAAGGTCCAATTTTTAATGGAGAAAATATTTCTTGGCAAAATTTAGATGATCAACTTGTTTCGCATTTAAATAAATCTGAAGATGCTGGTAAGAATGTATACCTTCTAACTAACACAATTGTAAGTCCGACATCAAAAAAAGTAATTGAATCTTTTACTAAAAAATTCAAGAATGTAAAACACCTAGAGTATGATGCGGTTTCTGAATCAGCGGTGCTAGATGCGCATGAGATCGTTTACGGAGTAAGAGGACTTCCCTTTTACAATCTTGATAAAGCTAACTTTATTTTTTCCTTAGGAGCGGATTTTCTTGGTGATTGGATGGGTTCAAGTTATGATAAAGACTACGTTAAAAATAGAGTACCAAAGAAAAATAACAACGGTAAAGCTAAAATGTCAAGACATATTCAGATCGAATCTAACATGTCCATTACTGGATCGAGTGCGGATGTTAGAATTCCTTTGAAGCCTACAAGACAAAAACACGTTTTAGCCTACATATACAGCAAGCTGGAATCCAATAGTTTTTCTGTTCCTGATTTTGAAGATTCATTAAAGCAAAAGTTGGATCTTTTGATTGATGAATTGATTTCAAATGGTAAAAACTCTGTTGTACTTTGTGGTCACGATGATATCGATTCTCAAATAATTTCTTTTAGAATAAATGAAATCCTAAAAAGTGAAGTCAAAAATAAGTCCAAGATTTCTTTGCTTAGAAAAGGTGATGACAAAAAGCTTGATAATATTATTAAAGATCACGAAAATGGTACGCTCGGAGGAATCATAATGAGTGGTGTTAATCCAGTTTACTCTCTACCTGAAACAATGGACTTTAAATCTTTGTTATCCAATGTTGATTTTTCGATCAATTTTTCAATGAAGATGGATGAGACATCTGTTGAATCAAAGTACGTTGCCGCATGTCCTCACTACCTTGAATCCTGGGGAGATTTTGAATTTATCAATGGTGAATACAGTCTATGTCAACCAACCATAAAACCACTTTTCGACACTCGACAATTTGAAGAATGTTTGATGANATGGTCAGGNTCTGAAAATTCGTATTATGATGAAATTAGAACCAATTGGGAATCAAATATTTTAAACGATGGAACAATATGGAACAAAGTTCTACACGATGGAGTTTATTCAAAGGATAATAAAATTCAGCTCAAGCAAAACAGTAATTTGAATTTTTCTACAAATATCAAAGGTCTGGTTTTAGATAACTCAGATGGCTTTGAATTAATTATCTACTCAAAACCAGGAATGGGCGATGGTCAGCAGGCAAATAATCCTTGGCTACAAGAATTTCCAGATCCAATTTCTAGAGTTTCATGGGATAATTATTTAACGGTATCCAAATTTGATGCTGATAACATTGGATTGAAGAATTACAACGAATCGGATGGTGCCTTAAATAGCAATTATGCATTGGTCAGTTGTGCGCAAACAGAGATAAAAATTCCAGTTGTTATTCAACCTGGGCAAGCCAAGGGAACTGTTGGGATATCATTCGGATACGGCCGAACTCAAGGCCTAAAAAGTGAAATGATGACAGGTCAAAATGCCTTTAGATTGTATAATAATTTTTCTAAACTTCAATTTGTTAACATCAAACCAGTTTATGAAATTCATGAATTTGCATGTGTACAGTTACAAAATACTTTGATGGGTCGAGGAGATATTATCAAAGAAACCACTCTTGAAACATACAACACAAAACCAAAAAATTATTGGAATGCAATTCCTGTAGTTTCTAAGAATCATATTGAAACCGCTGTGAATAAAAAGGAGGTGAACATTTGGGAAGAGTTCGACCGATCAATTGGTCATCACTTCAAATTATCAGTTGATTTGAACGCATGTACTGGCTGCGGTGCATGTGTTATTGCCTGTCATGCTGAAAACAATGTGCCTGTTGTTGGTAAAAGAGAAATAAGAAAATCAAGAGACATGCATTGGCTTAGGATAGATAGGTATTATTCATCTGATATTTCTTTTGAAAAGGATAAAGAAAATAAAGAGAATATTGATGGATTATCAGAATCATTGAATGTTTTTGGAGAATTAGAAGATCCAAATGAAAATCCACAAGTTGTTTTTCAGCCTGTAATGTGTCAACATTGTAATCAAGCACCTTGTGAAACTGTTTGTCCTGTTGCCGCTACTTCTCATGGAAGACAGGGGCAAAATCACATGGCTTATAACAGATGTGTAGGAACAAGATATTGTGCAAACAACTGCCCTTATAAGGTCAGAAGATTTAACTGGTTTTTATACAACAATAATGAAGAGTTTGATTTCCATATGAATGATGATTTAGGTAAAATGGTCTTAAATCCAGACGTAGTTGTTCGTTCGAGGGGAGTAATGGAAAAATGTTCGTTCTGTATTCAATCAACTCAAGCTATAATTTTAAAAGCTAAAAATGAGGGAAGAGAGGCTAATGCAAATGAATTTAATGACGCTGTTGCATGTTCTGCTGCATGCTCAACAGGTGCTTTAAAATTTGGAGATATTAATAATGAAGAAAGTGAAGTTTTTGAAAGAAGTAAAGACGATAGAGTCTATCATTTACTTGAGTATGTAGGTACAAAACCGAATGTTTTTTATCACACCAAGGTTAGAAATAATGGCAAAATGAAAAAAACTTAATATATGGGTTCTCACTACGAAGCACCGATCAGAGCACCATTAGTAACTGGTAATAAATCTTATCACCAGATTACAGTTGATGTTGCGCGGCCTATTGAAGGCTCGGCAAATAAACAGTGGTGGATTGTGTTTATTATTTCATTAGGACTTTTTTTGTGGGGAATAGGCTGTATTATTTACACCGTATCAACTGGTATTGGAACTTGGGGTTTAAACAAAACAGTTGGCTGGGCATGGGACATTACGAATTTTGTTTGGTGGGTAGGTATCGGTCATGCTGGAACTTTGATTTCCGCTGTTCTGCTTTTATTTAGGCAAAAGTGGAGAATGGGGATTAATAGGTCTGCTGAAGCCATGACAATTTTTTCTGTAATCCAAGCAGGTCTGTTCCCTGTGATTCATATGGGTAGACCTTGGCTTGCTTATTGGATTGTCCCAATTCCAAATACGTTTGGTTCATTGTGGGTTAATTTTAATTCGCCTCTACTCTGGGATGTATTTGCAATTTCAACTTATTTAACAGTCTCATTAGTTTTCTGGTGGACAGGTTTACTACCAGATTTTGCAATGATTCGTGATAGAGCAGTTAAGCCATTTCAAAAAAAGATTTATAGCCTTGTGAGTTTTGGATGGAGTGGTAGAGCTAAGGATTGGCAAAGGTTTGAAGAAGTATCATTAGTTTTAGCTGGATTGGCAACTCCGCTAGTACTATCAGTTCATACAATTGTATCATTTGATTTTGCTACATCAGTAATTCCAGGATGGCACACAACAATTTTCCCTCCATATTTTGTAGCAGGAGCAATCTTTTCCGGATTTGCTATGGTTCAGACCCTACTTCTCGTAATGAGAAAGGTTTGTAATTTAGAAGATTACATCACTTTACAGCACATTGAATTGATGAATATCGTAATCATGATTACCGGGTCCATTGTTGGTTGTGCTTATATCACAGAATTATTTATTGCTTGGTACTCTGGTGTTGAATATGAGCAGTATGCATTCTTAAACAGGGCAACAGGCCCCTATTGGTGGGCATATTGGGCAATGATGACCTGTAACGTATTTTCACCACAATTTATGTGGTTTAAAAAATTGAGAACTAGTATTACCTTTTCTTTTGTCATTTCAATTGTTGTTAATATTGGAATGTGGTTTGAAAGATTTGTAATCATTGTAACATCATTACACAGAGATTATTTACCATCATCATGGACAATGTTTTCACCAACATTCGTCGATATAGGTATTTTTCTTGGTACTATTGGTTTTTTCTTTGTTTTATTTCTGCTTTANTCNNGAACATTTCCTGTAATTGCACAAGCTGAAGTAAAAACAATTTTAAAATCNTCNGGNGATAATTATAAANAAATNAGAGATAATCATGTTAAATAAACACGTACATGCTATTTANGATGACGATGATAAATTATTATCTGCAGTCAAGCATTTNAGATCNAGTGGAGTGAGTATAAAGGATGTTTTTACNCCTTTNCCTGTGCACGGTCTTGATCANGCACTNGATTTAAAACCAACTCGAATNGCGATAGCTGCTTTTATTTACGGTTGTATTGGTTTGACCACTGCGATTTTAATGATTAACTATATCATGATTGTTGATTGGCCTCAAAATATTGGAGGAAAACCAAGTTTTAGTTTCATGGAAAATTTACCGGCCTTTGTGCCTGTTATATTTGAGCTAACAGTATTTTTTGCTGGTCATTTAATGGTCATAACATTCTATGTGAGAAGTAGTTTGTGGCCGTTCAAGAAAGCCGAAAACCCAATCCCTGAGACAACTGATGATAAGTTCCTAATTCAGATTACATCTTTTAAGGATCAAAAAAAACTAGTTTCTATCATCAAACAGACTGATTATCATAATATTGATATAATTGAACATCAACCTGTTGTTGCCGAGTCTAATAATTCGTTAGATGAATCATCACAAGTTTCAGTTGGATTTGTTTTTCATTCAAGAAAGTATTCAAACGGAAGTTCAAATTTAAGAATCCAGTTTACAAAAGGCAGAGGTTCGCAGTATGCGAAGAATACAGGAATTAGAATCTTTCGTAAATATTGGAGCTCATCAAAAAATAAGGTCAGCACCAAGCATCCAGAACATGAAATAATTAATAAAAAATTAGAAAATATAAAATCAAAAATTGTTAGCGGAAAAGAAAAATTTAAGAATGGTGTGATTTCTTTCGAACAGTTGCACAATTATGTACTAGATAATTAAATAAATGAAGTTAAAGCAATTACATATTATTTTAATCTTAATAACCATGATGATTGTATCATGCTTTGATCCGTCAAAACCAAACTATCAGTATTTTCCCAATATGTATGAATCAGTTGGTTACAAAACATATCAAGAGTCTGATGCTTTTCCAAATGGAATACAAGCTCAAGAACCGGTTGAAAAATCAATTCCAAGGGGTTGGCAACCATATGAGTATGAAGATACTAATGAAGGATATGAAAATGCAAAATTAAATTTAAAATCCCCTCTAGATATAAATGATCAAAACCTCAGTGTAGGTAAAGAACTTTATGAAATTTATTGTTCAGTTTGTCATGGTTCAAAAGGTGACGGACAAGGTATTTTAATGAAAAGAGAAAAATTTTTGGGAATCCCAAGCTATGCTGACCGTGATATTTCAGAAGGCTCA
>FUFK010041097.1_pt1 | contig 12341 bp, 18 predicted proteins | sample 1021851 | NCBI WGS metagenome assembly FUFK01 (sample SAMEA51879418, study PRJEB19060) | metagenome
AACAAGCTTTCAACCATGCTCTAAGTACCTGTACTCTTTCTTCATCATTATATTGAGTCTTCCTCAACCATTGAATTATAGGACCTGAGTTTGCATGAGGATCATAATCAAAATCCAAACCCCAAGTCAAATAATTTTCTTGATCATGTGGTAAAAAATCTTTTGTGCTCATCTCTAAAACACCATTACGAAAAGCTAATTTGTCTGGATCATCATTCCAATATGGCTGAGTAATATAAGCTTTGGTTAAGTTGGTTACATCAGATAAAAGATGTGATGTAAAGCCACCTGGCGTGGGTATACTTTCTCTTAAAAATAAATCTTGAATAAAGTGTTTATATTCTTCTTTATATTCCTCTCTTCTCCAAGTACCTTTAGTGCTTTGATAAAACATAAATGTGTCATATTTTGGGTCATATCTCCATCCACACTCTATTACCATCCCTGTAACCATTTCAGCTAGTTCAGATGCTGGAGGTGTTTTTGGTCTGCCTTTATTACTTACCCTTTCAGTAATATCTCTTTTTTCTTTTCTTGTAGGTTCACCAATAATCTCATTAAGCACTTGATTTACAAATGGCATTGGTAAATCAGATTTACTATTTTTAAATAATTTTTTTGCTTTTTCTTTTAATTTATCCCCTGTTTCTACAACGAAACCTCCAACATCTATATAACCATCTTCTTTTGCCATTGCTCGAAGATGATGTAAACCACAATGATTTTCTGGAGCAGGACCTCCGTCTACAACTTCAAAGGTATTCCATTTTCTTTCACAAACTCCCTCTTGAAAATTGTCAGCTTGTTTTGACCAATCAATCCAATCAGCCAATAAATTTTCATCAACTTGTTTTAGACTCATTCCTACCTTTAACCAGTCATCATANTCNGCAGCTCTTTCAGGNTTTAAATGATCTANATANATNTTTGCTTCNTTNACATATTCTTCTTTNTGAAATTCAGAACCATCTTCATAATCTAAATTTACTTGCTGAGTAACAATTCCTGTTTTTACTGGTTTTTTATATTTGTTTAAAGGATATGCTTTAGCAATCGCTTCATATAACCACTCAGGCATCTCAGGTGGATTTTTTGCATATTCAAAGCCACCATGTGGAGTTGTAAAGTATCCATCAGTATCAGGATGACTACCCATTATAGCTCCCTGTCTATTCCTAAATAAGATTTCAAAAGATGGTATACCAATTTTTAAAGTGGCTTTATCAGGAAGTAATTTTAATTTTGCAGCAGGGATGCTGAACAACATTCTCTGACGATCTTTCTTACCAGATGAGATAGTAAGGGTAGGAGGGAAAGCAGCTGATATAGGAGCTCCTGCAAGCTCCTCAAGGTCTTTAATTGAAGCTGTCCCATCTATATCTACCCAAACTAATCCTCCTTCGTTTGACCATACTCCAGTTATTAATCCGACTCCTGTTGCCTTTCCCTGATCAAACTCACGTTTTATTTCTTCTACAGAGTATGGTTGTGTAGTCCATCCAGCTACATAGGCTCTTTTACCTTGGAGTGGAGTTAATGCCCAATCTTTTGGAATTAGGTCAAAATTTATTTCTCCGGGTTTTAAATGATTATTTGGTTCTGGTGTTGCAGTTGACATTATCTAAATATTTTTTTTGACTAACAGTTAGAGAGTAACTCTTATTCTCATGTAGGAAACCCCTACATATAGGTAAATTTTCTTTTTTCTTTGGATTTACACCCCACAGTTAGTGTTGATATCCTTTAATTTATGCTACATAGACCTGTCTATGCAGAGTCTGTACTATCCCCATCAATCCCCTCCATCTCAATCACTGACTTGTTTTTAGAGGGGAGAACCTCTTTGTAATATTTTGAAACTATATCTAACCATTTTTGTTTATACTTTTCAATAGTGTGTTTCTGAATTACAAATACTTGAGAAGACTCTTTTGTAGCAACAAAAGTCATACATAGATCAGGAACTATATTGATTGTGTGTTCAAGTCCTAACGCATAAGCAGCCAGTTGTAACTGACACTTTTGATATTTCATGAACCCTGATCTTTTCTTCCCATACTCACTTTTAGGAGTACTAGAATCCGGCCATTTAGAACAGTATGGATTATTAGAAGTCTTTAAATCTCCTAATACTATTTGTCCTTTGTATTCTGCAACAATGTCAGGAGCACCAGCCCATCCATATGTTTCATTTTCTACTATTCCCGGATGCCAAACACGAGATATGCCATCTGAACCTTTAGTCCAAGCATAATCATCTACGTTAGCAGGATTCTCTGCCCAGATTACATTTTCTAATTTACTTAAATTATTAGGTAATCCATCCCAAAATTGAGCAATCTCTGGATCATCTATAACAGGATCTTTATCAATCCCTAATAAATACTCCTCCATGAGGGAGTGAACTTTTGTACCTCTCGCAGCAGCAGCTTCTCGACCTCCGGGATTTTTTTTAGCCCATCTTTCTAGTGCTGCTTTGTTGCCTTGTGTTTCTGAGAGGATAGTGGTTACAGATGGTAGAGCACCGTAAGGAGTCTTATAGTGCCTTGACCCATTTATAGTAACTCTTGTGTCGCCTTGAGAACGATAATCCAAGAATAAATAGTCAGCTTTTGTGAGGATACCGCCCCCTAATCTTTGACTAATCTTGTTCTACTTCAGGTGGTCTTTCTTCAAAAACATTTTCAATCTTTGCAGCAAACTGTATATTTTGGTGATTAGCAACATGATATTGAATTCTTTTATGAATATCAAAGGCTGATTTAATTGCATCTTCTGGGCTAATCATTAGCTTTGAATTAGCTAAAAGACCAGATGTAAGCATTGTTATTGCTAATTCTTGAGGATTTATAGTAAAACCTCTGAGTGATTTACCATTATCNGTAAAAGATGAAAGTAAAAAATCAAGATGCTCAATGTAGGGATCTTGTCTTGGGTTTCCGTTTGTAGTCATTATTCCTCCTGATTGAGTATTTGATAAAGAGTAATGGTGTTTCTCTTTATTATGGGCACAAGTAATCCTTCATCTTTAAGTGCAGTAATCCGTCTTTGTATTGTTCTATGATTTCTTTCGAATTTTTTTACAACATCAGTGACTGGTACTAAAACAAAATGATTACCTTCAAATTCTGTTGAGGCTTCATAAAGATATTTATAGATACCTTTTGCCAAATCATCCATTAAATTACTCATTAGTGACCTTTCTATAGTTAGCATTATTTAGAAGTTTTTTTGTTTTTAGTGTGTTGTAAATATTTATCTACTCCTGTTTTAGCATTTTCTAAATCACTAGTCCAACACCCTTCCCAGTTGTACATTTTACTTGGATATTTATATAAAACTAATCCTGTNTTTCCATGCTTCAAGACTCTTTATTTCGNANCCTTCATGGANGATAGATTCTAGTGGTANTGAGNTACCACCAAAGGTTTTGGACTTTCTCTGACCAGACATATTATCTAAGTAAGTATGTCTAGGATATCCGCCCTGTACTNAGNGATTATCTATCAAAGAGTTGATAGTTCTCAATAGTGCCTTTTTTTAAGTTTTCTTTGTGATTTTTTAACATGTGTTCGATGTTGACAGCCTCTGTTCTCTGAGCTGCGTTCTCGATAAAGTTGTTAAATTTTTCTTTTTTTGTCATGATTTTTTTTATTATTTTAGTGTGAGTTAATGTAAATTCAAGGTTAAATACCAGTTTTTAATCTTTTTCTTAGGTTGTATGTCAAAGAAACTTTTTGGACTAATTGAGCCTCTACAGGGGCAGTTGTGGGGTCATCACTTAATGCTTTTCGTAAAGAATCTTTATCAGGTAATTCTTCTATTTTTTTACCTAAAAATTGACCATTAAGTAATTTCGATAAAGAATAGTTTCTTTTTTTAAACCAAACTTCATTTTCTCTTGAGTAAGACCAGTTTTCAAAGTTATCAATTAATTTTGATCTTACAGATTTAATTGTTGCTTGATACTTATTTCCTGTTGGCATAGAACTTATTAACTTGTTTTCGTAAGCAGTTTTAATAATATTAATAATATTTTTTCTCTTATTTTTCCAATAATCTTGATTCTGTTTTAGTTCATTGATCTCTCTTTGCCGTAGTTGAATTTGTTTATCACAATCTTTAATTACATTAATTATTGCNTCAAATTTAGATTCTTCTCTAGATTTTAAATTATTCCAAATATATTCCATTTCTTCTTTTTCTTCTTCATTTAGATCGTCAGATTGAAGTAAATCATCTATTTCTCTACAGTTTTCGAGAATTTGATTGTAGGTTAGAGGGTCTGCCATAATAAAGTGTTTTGGTCAAATTGTACGTGTTGTACGGTCTGTGTCAATAACTGCAGTAGAATAAGAAATATATCCTCATACTTATGGCAGCTTTCGACTTAATNGAGTTATCTCTTGATCCCCTAGATGTCACTCCAACACTAGAGGATGAGTTTACATCCACTGTTGTAAAAAACGAAATAGATAACTTAGATGACATTGAACATGTAAAAATTGCATCAAAGCAATTAGTTACATTAGTCATGCAAAGACAAGCGATAATTCGAGCGTTAGTTAAAAGGCTGGCTATTGATGAGAAAAATGTAAAAATACAACGATTTGAGGGCTGANTTGTCTACTGAATTAAAAAGCTCAAAACTTTTAAAAATTATTACCAAAGCTAGTGTCTGTGAAGACAGGGATGAAGCACAAAAACTCATAAAAAAAGCGGATAAAGTTTCTAGGAAACTCTCCGCCTTATCAGATTTTTAATTAAGTTTAGGTTAATCCACCAACTAACTCACCTGTTTCAACACTTCTCTTGCCTAGATCATCGGCAGCTGGAAGCACTGGAGCTGCACTTATATCAACTCCTGGNGCTAATGCATTGATCCCCACCTCTTCTTGCATCTGCTTAAAGAAGTTCTTACCGTAAGCCTCTACAGGGAAGCATTCATAGATGTTCTCATAGTTGTCTATNTCTTCATCTTTCTTCGGCCAAAAGTCAGCAATGGTACTTGGTGTAGGTTCTACCCATTTGTGTGGATTTAAAACCTTCGCATTGTATCCACCAAACTTAGTAACACCAAAGGTTGGAGTCCAAATGACAGATGCACACATTTTTTCTCCAAAGCCTTCNGCATTTGTNTCNCCAGTNGCTTTTGCATAAGCACTNTCNAGCTGCTCAAGGAACTGAGAATACTTCTCTACAAAGTTTTTCTGAGCTCCACCACCTAATGAAAGAACTATAGGTTTACTATGAGCCTGCTTCCCATTCTTATCTACTAAGTAAACAAGCATAATTCTTCTTACTTTGAAAGGAGCTGCCTCTTTACGTCCTGCATTTTCCTGTTTCCAGTTATCCCAGAGGTATTTAGCATCTTCATAGAAACCCATGATGGTGCTTTTATCTCTTTTAGTAAGTGGATCTTTCTCACTCTTTTCTAAGAATGTTGGATCAGATTTATGTGCTCCACGCAAAATTATCAGACGAGGAGTCTTAAACATGATTCCATCTTTGACAGTTCCATCTTTAAACTCATATTCTTCTTCAGATGCATTAGGAAAGTCAGCTATGTCTCCATGCCAACCACAACGATCCATTTCTTCTTTCTTAAGAAATAATGCTCTTTCATCAGCTAAACCAATGAATGTTGCAAATTTTTCTCTTAATTTACGAGGATACTTATCAGTATCTTTAAAACGACTTAATACAGACATAATTTAGAAAGTAAAGTTTTCATTAAGGTCACCGTTCACACCATATCAAAAGGGTACTTCATCGGCAACAGGGTCTTGTTTATCTGAAACAAGGTCTTTAATNTCCTTGTCAATCTTGTTAATAACCTCTTCATCCTTTTGATTCTTACCAAAGAATGAATATTGTTGAGATCTAACTTTGACCTTATAAGTAGATCTTAAATTACCATCCCTATCTTTCCATGCTTCAAATCTTAGAACACCGCCAAGGGATAGCTGACGGCCAACATACAAGAATTTTTTCATTCTTTCTGCATCGTTACCCCAACTTTCAATACGGAAACCTAAGCTATCTTGCCAAGTATGACCAATACTTTTTTGTGGAGGAGCCTGACACATTAAACCAAAGTTAAATGCATCNTCTCTTTTCTGNTCTCCTATAAATCCAACTCCACCAGCNAGTGTTAGTTGATTTAGCTTNACAGAATTATTTACCCCAATTAAGGGTTGTGTAGGGACAACATACATGGAACCATCCTGCTGAGGATAGATACGACCNTTAATTAGGATGTTTGTACCTTCTGCAAATACACTGGGAGCAGTGGTTTCTCCAGCTGCAAAGCTTGGTAGAAGAGATATAGGAATAGCTAGTGGCTTTTTACCAGTTCCTGGAATTTGGAAGGACATGGTTCTAAGTCCACGTTCAGTGACTGAATCACCTTTGTAGACCGCACAGCAAACGATTAAATTCATGTTGATACCTTAGATTCTAGACGTTCATGCATAATCTTAGTGATGTTTTCTATACCTCGATTAGCATGGCACAATAGCTTTAGGAAACCATCTTGTAGTGCTAACAGTTCTTCATTAGACATGTCTTCTAACTTCTCTGGATTTTTTGCTTTGGATTTCATAAAGTTTATAGGGGCGGTTCTACTATACTTGTATATCTTAAGATAACAAGGGAGTGTTTTGTTCTATTAAGTATTATGATGAATCCACAACAACCAAGAGGTATTGATGAAAAAGACATGGAGAGGGCAATAGATGCTTACACAGGTGTAGATGATAATTTTCTAAAAAAAATTCTTAAAGGCAGTGAAACAAGAAAGAAAGCAGATAATTTTCTAACACAGCAGGATATGTTAGCTGGTAGATTTAACAATCCGGCTGGACTACCTCAAGATTTATATGAAGCGATTATGAGACAGTATGGCAGAAAAGAGTTTGGTGATTACACAACTAGGGACGCAAAGATGATTATTCAAGCACAGAAATCAGGATTAATTTAATGAACCATGTTTTCCAAGCAGTACAGACAGAGGTATAAAGATGCTTTAAAACTCCAACGCTGGCCGTTGGTAGATACTGCCAAGATGGAAAAAGAAAAGAAAGAAAAGGAAAGACAAGCTAGATTAAGAAGACTTTATGGTTTACCAGACGATAAACTAAAGACTTAATTTTTTCATAATTTCNTCAATAATACTTATATTTATATCCATAAAAGGTGGCACAATTCCTAGAAGCCTTAAAAGACCATCGACAAAGAGGGCTAGTGTAGTAAATCCAAGAGCCATACTTATCATGGTTGCCTCCCTATTATGCTTACGCATTGACTCTTCATCGATACGTTTAGCTTCATTNACTGCATATTTAATTAATTGATCAACTTCTTCNTTGGTGTAGAACTGACCAATCTTTCCAATTTTGTAATCAGATAAAGGTAATTGAAGATCTTTTATGGTCATAGAATTCCTTTTTAAGAAATTGTACTATTTATTATTTTTTTATCAATGNGTCTCCATCCAATTTTTTCCTTCCCTAGCTTCACCTGTCATGGGNCATTTTAAATTAAANTATTCTCCAGACTTTCTAAAACAATCNACTGCAAGNTTCTTATATAAGCTGACATGCTGGGGTTTTACTAAGGCTNGTATCTCATCGTGGATNTGAGCAACAAATGCATAATGTATTCCCCAACGTAGATGATTCTCTTTACAATCCTCATATAAAATACATGTTGCCTTTTTCACACATAGGCTACCTGTTGATTGAAGTAATTGATTTAAAGCTGAATGTCTAGATCTTATTTGTAAGTGTCTACCATCAATACCAATAAGGTATCCTCTTTGTGTAACCTTCTCATCTACCTTGTCTTTTAATTTTTTAATAGCTGGTAAGTTTTTGTAAAATGTGTCTATAGTCTCATATCCGATCTCTTTTTGCTTTCGTTCCGATAAACTCGGATCAAGAATGGAGCCTACTCGAAATGGACCCCCACCATAAAGAACTGAATAAATTAATCTTTTTGCTAATTCTCTTGTCTGTTTTTCTATTTCTCCTTGACCATCATATATTCCAAACAATTTGGCGTTATGAGTATGTATATCAAAGTCTTCCTTACTAACTAGCTTTGCATATTCTCCACCATCAAAGAATGCTAGTTGAGCACCTAATGCTCTTAATTCAAGTCCAGATGCATCACATCCAACCTGTCTCCAACCATGAGGGGCATGAAATAAAGCTCTACATTCTGCACCATAAGGAGCACCAACTCTTGGTACGTTAGCAATGTTGGGATTTCTATGAGAACAACGACCAGATACACAAGCATTTGTAAGGACTGATCCATGAATACGACCATCACCATATCTTTGACAATGTTTAAGCCAAGCTTCTTTACCTTCAGATATTTGTCCTAATCTTTTATTTAATAATTGATATTGAGATAGTAAAGCAGCCTCCGGGTATTTTTTACCGAGTACATCCAATACATCATCATCTAATTTGACATTACCCTTTTCAGTTTTGTCAAAAGTAATCTCAGGATATTTCTCTTTTAATCTTTCTGAAGTTTGTTTTCTTGATGCTGGATTAAATGTAGTGACTTTAGTTTTTAATTTTTTACCTGTTTTTTCTGAAAATCTTTCTAGTGATATTGGAGGGAATACTTTTTGTAACTGATCATCTATCTCAGATCTTTTTGTTTTCAATTCATTTACTAATGCAAAAGCTTTTTTCTCATCAAAGGGGAAACCAAATGCTTCTTGCCTAGCCATTATTCTGGCGAAGTCATGTTCTAAGTTAAAACATCTAGGATCTAAAGTTTGTGTCTCAAAGTATTTATATAGTTCTAAAGAAACCAAAGTATCTCCTTCACAATACTTTTGCATCTCTTCTGACCACACATCCCACCTTTCTTCATACTTATCAGCACCTTCAAAATTAATTTTCTTTACGTTTAATCTTTCTCCCCAAGCTCCTAACGAATGTTTTCCTATATATTTACGAGGAATATGGGAAAATTTCTGATGATCTACAGGTTCTAACTCAGGCCACAGAACTCTACTTACTATTAAAGTGTCATAAATTTTGCAATTTTTCTTTAATTTAAAGTTTTTATAAACTTTTTTAAGAGCTCTGCAGTCGAAGTTAATCACATTATGNCCGACAAGTACATCAGCTTTGGACAACATATATAGACCATTAGCGATTGATTCGTATCCATCATGATCTGAACAACTNATTACATCACCATCATCTATATCCCTTAANACTAAGGAATGAACAGTATCTAATTCATGGAGTAGACCGTTTGTTTCACAGTCAAATACATATCTCACCATAANTCTTCATTTAAATCTTTTATNCGTTGTAAAGGNACAGNAGCACAATTNGGCACAATNNNATTTCCCAAAGCNTTNANACGAGCCACCCGACNTNGATANCCCATCATCTCCTCNACAAAGGCTGGGTTNAGAAACATATCCTTGCCAGTTGGGGGAGAGAGTTCTCCTCTCCTTGCTATTGAGGAAAGCATGTGTCCAGATTGGTGTTTCCAATTCTTCGCAGTCGCTTTGTGTTCCATTGCTGATGGAGTTGGTAGAGTCTGATGTTTTTGAAGTTTGTTGAATAGTTCCACCGCTTCTGGATTTACTGCCTCTCTCAGATTCGCTAACTTTGTTCTCCCTTTTCTGTGTACTTCCGCTTGTTTCTTCATCGATTCGAATCCTCTTTGAGGTAGATGATCCATCGTCGTTGGGGTTGGAAGTATTGATACTGCATCTCTCAATTTGACTCCCCACCTCTCTCCTTTTTTGTTCTCTCTGAAGAAGTTGCCATTCTTGCATTGAACATCCTTCGCTACTCCCCCCTCCACATCTGAAGCTGTTGGAGTAGGCAACGATCCAAAGTCTTTGTCTAAGATGACAGGCTCCCAAATCTTTTGCTGAAATAACTGACCATTCAGCATCATACCCTGCTTTGGCAATTTGAAAGAGGATTTCTTGGAAGGTTTCCCCCTTTTCGTGAGAGAGTAAATTTCTAACGTTTTCAAATAAGGCAAATCTAGGTCGAACTTCCCTAAGTAACCTGATACTTTCGTAGAATAATCCTGATCTTGTTCCTTCTCCGATACCTTTTTGTCTTCCAGCGACGGATAAATCTTGGCATGGAAATCCAATTGTGAAAACATCGAATTGTCCTTGTTTTGCTGTGAATGTTTTGATGTCATCGTGAATAGGGACGTTGGGAAAATTTTTACGAAGTACAGATTGACAATAAGGATCTATCTCTACAAATTGAGTTGTTTTATATCCACCTACTATTCTCTCAGCAGCATATGAAAAACCACCAATACCTGAAAATAAATCTAGGATTTTGAGATCCATCAACCCTTTCCATAAAGTTCTTGTATATCCACTATATCCATTTCATCAATTAAATTCTTTTCTCTTAATGATGTGTATAAAACTTTCATAGTAGATATATCTCGTAAACAAAAAGCTTTATTTACGTTTTCTGTCTTATCAGGAGTTATGTATTCAACATCTCCAGATTTTGTAAGGACAAGAGCCTTTGACCTTTTAGAGTCACATAGAACATATCCGTATTGCATAACTATTACTTTATTGACTCTTGATTAGGTATAGATTTTAATAAGAATATATCAAGTGCAATATGACATAGATAAGGAACCATGATATATGCTTTCTCTGGGCAACCTCCAAAGAGTGCAGAGAGTTTATCTCTTAAATCTGTTCTATGTAATTCTTCGAATTCAACAGCAAGCATATTTGCAACTTGTGTAAAGAACTCAACCTCGGTTTGTTCTGAGTGTTTTAGACGTTCAACTAGTTCCCATAATTCAGGATCTTGCTGAATAATCTTTAATAATTCTTCCATTATGAAAAAGTCCAATCGCAGACAGTTTACTACCTCTACGTTTTTTGTCGAGGGGCAAAGATGTAAAATATTTTTTCAACCACTATCAGAATTTAAAAAAGGTTTTTGGATTTGGAATGTAGGATTTGCTATTGGTAAGTCAAATCGTCAGTTAAATGACTGGTATTGGAAGAGAAANAACAAAAGATCTAGNTCNATAAGAAACAAAATGGTAGGCAAATCGGGNTTAAAAACTATTAAGAAAGGTTTCGAAGAAGTGTTGAAACTCAGATGGATTATTGAGCCAGGTGATGNAATATTTTTAGATTGCACATCGGGTGATCCTGAAAGACAATTTAAAGCTTGGAGTCGATGGCATAGATATCATCCTGAATGGACTATTGATTANGAGAAGAAAATATTTTTTTGGCATAGACCACCCCANGCAAATGATCCTGTATGGGATAAATATAAAGTTATAGGTAAAACTCCANCTAATCCTCTACTGAACACGGAGCCGTGTCGATATGNGGATTGTTTTTNGCTTCTTCCACNAGATCAANATANGGCCAAATCCAAGNATCAAAATTAATTTTTATTCTTTCTTCTGNTTGCCATANAANTAANGTNCTAATTGCAGTTTTTANAAANTTNTTAGNTCCTTCATCTCCAGCTANTGCATCNTCTAAAACAGCATGNAATGTATTTCTCAGCCACTTACGATAATCNACTCTNGGATCCATGTANGCAGTTTTACTGGATATCAATAATGATTTTTCGAAGTCCTCCTTTGTCATCTCTGCATTCGTAGATGTTGTATTCTCCGTCNCCAATTTCNGTATTNATAGCTGTATACAAATTATAACTAGGNAGATCTATTGAGCCAGTATCATTTACTTTTATGTGNGTATGATCAATAACTGAAATTACACCAGAGTCNACNGCAACACTTCCAATAAATTTTGGTTTGTAGACAGTGGNCACTAGACTAGAAATTCTCATTATAAACACTATTATAAGTATAGGGGTGTAGAAGAACAGTGGCAGCCCTAGAGGAGGATGTAATTTTTACTGTTTCTTACATCCAGTAAACGATCGCACTGCCTAATGGAACAGGGGTGGTGCGACTCCTCTTTGTTAAACAATGTTAAAACTGTCCACCATATTAGTGACTTTTATAACTGATCTGACATTATATATTCATTGGTCTGACGAGATCGATCGGAGTGACTGAATAAACTTACTGGCATATAGCTGGTTAAGGTACTAGGACACAGGTGGTGCTGCTGGCAGTCATGTCAGAATCGACTTACCAGTCGGGTCTTAGGTAGAGAAGTTTTCTTAACTGTAGAAATGCCCTTCTCTTGTTGGTATACAGTAGTCCAACCTCCACCCTTTTAAGTCTCCCCTCTATCCACCCGTAATAGAGGGGATTCTTTTTGTCTTAACATAATTTAACAATTTCTTAAGATTTAATGTATCTTCACA
>FUFK010062638.1_pt1 | contig 12341 bp, 19 predicted proteins | sample 1021851 | NCBI WGS metagenome assembly FUFK01 (sample SAMEA51879418, study PRJEB19060) | metagenome
TTCCATCGCGGTTGGTGACAATGCGTCTTGCTCCGAGTGGGGATCGTCAATGATGAGCAGGTCAGCACCACGACCCGTGATTGCACCACCGACACCTGCGTAGAACGATTCACCGTCTTGGTTGGTTGTCCATCGGCCCGCTGACTTGTTGTCAGCCTCAAGTTTTAGGTCTGGGAACACTTGTGAGTAATCGTCAGAGTCTATGATATTTCTGACTTTACGTCCGAATCGCACTGCGAGCTCCGCCGTGTGAGTGGTTTGNATNATNTTTAGATCGCCNTTCAAACCCATCATCCAGGCAGGGAAATACGTCGAAGCAAACTCTGATTTGGAGTGTCTGGGAGGCAGACAGACAATCAAACGCTTGAGCTTGCCTTGAGCTATCTTATTAAACTTGTCGCCAATGATTTTGTGGTGGCGCCCCAAGATACACTCAGGCCACATGTGTTTAACAAACTCGATGAAGTCACCTTGGCACTTCTCTTGTTTCTCCATTTGATCGAAACGTGAGAGAAGGNCAAGCGCCTCGTTTTGATCCTGTTCACTGAGGATCTCAAAGTCTTTGAGCGATAGCTCAGACATCCTCCCAAGGCTCTCCCTGGAACAATAAAGCCTCGGCTTCTCGACGGCGAGTTAGACCAGGTAATACCTCGCCGCCCGCGCGATTCCAGCGTTTGATCTGATGAGGCACATCCTCATAGTCGCCGTCGTTGAGTCTGCGTAACAAAGTGGACTCTTTCAAAGCGCCCGGGCCCAAGTTGTAAGTCCACGCGACTAAGGCATCGAACTCGTTTTGTGACAGGTCAGAAGTCACCAAATCATTGACATAATTCTCAAACTCTTGAAGGTCTTCAGCCAACATGGTTTCAGCATCTTCTTCTGTGCATGTATCGCCCTCTGACACGCCAGCAGTATGTCCATAACCGAGCGTCCAAACATTTGCTGAACACTGGTAAGCTTCAAGCTCACACCCTTCAAATTTCTTTATCAGTGCGATTCCCTCGCTGCTCGTCACTCTCATCGTCGGCCCCCGAGTCTATATTTCTATAGTAGTCTATAATATTCAATACTTGACGGATATACCGTTTGACCTCGGCCATGTTGCTGGAAAGGTTTTCATACCCTTTCGTTGATAGTCCGTAATAAGCATTCGTAGGCGCGTTGCCAGCCTCGAGATCATCCAAATATTCTTGCATAGTTTCAGGTGTCAAAACCTTCCACTCAACTGGGCTGGTCGTAATTGCATTTGGTAAAGCGGGGTGATAGATAGCCGCAGGTTCAGTGATCGTTACGATTTCGACGGGTTTTGTCTCAGGAATGTATGGCGTTCGCTCAAAAATACTACAACCACTAATTAGCAGGATCGGTAACAGTCTCCAAATCACGTAAGACCTCCTTGGTTCCTCGGTTGATTATATTTTCAATCAAGCCCGGCTTTCTCAACGACAGGACGCTCATGTCGTGTTTGGCAAATTTAGACCTTACGCTTTCTACTTCTGCTTGTGCTTGAGCATTTTCAACCTGCAAATCGTTCACACGATCTAATATTTTTTCTAAGCGATTTTCGGCAGCGATNAGTTGAGAGTTCAGGTTTGTAATACTGCTTTCTAACACCAGTTGATTGTCAGCAGATATTCGCAGCTCACTGCGTAGTCGTGATTTTTCGGCCTCAGCTTTATCAGCGTAAAGTTTGAAGGCGCCACCTGTCACGATCAAAGCCACGCTCAATAAACCTGAAATTTGCCACATATCATTTCCCGTTAGACCGATTGGACCACGCCTGGGCGCCAAAGAAGGCCGCCAGTATCCCTGCAACACTCACGAAGTATACACTGGCCATCGCCCCCAAAATCGCGGCCGCCTGAGTCAATCCGAAAAACTCACTCGCCACNACCAGAGAGGGATACAAAAGCATACCCCAAAGCGCAAACCAACTCATCGCTCTTTGAGCATCAGCCCTCTCATGTCGGAGCCTCAGCTCTTGCAACTCTTTGCTGGTCTCCAGCTCCTCATCTGTAACAATCCCGTCTCCATCAGAGTCATACTCTGCGTAATCACTGTTTTCTTCCAATTTTTTTGCGGCCATAACAAGTCCTCAAATTAGTGTTGCGCGCTGATTCAAAAAATAAGCCACAACGTCATAAAAAGCACACCGCCGCCCAAAGCGACCACAAGGCTGATAATCAAAGTAGCTTCAATGAACTCTTCGCGCTCTTTTCGTTTTTTTCTAAGCATTTCGAAATGCGCTTTACGGTCGCGTTCTTGTTGCGCTTTCGCTTCCTGAAACTGCTGAAGCAGCTCTGGATCAACCATAGCCAGCAAGTCATGCACGGATTTCCAGTGGCGTTCATACTGACGCTTGAGCATTTGTAGCTTNAATAGCTCATCATTTGATAGCGGCTTGAATGTAGACTCTCTGCGCTTTGCTTCAAATTCATTCAGACCTTCACCAAAGTCTGAAATCAAGCCCATTACATTTTGTATGCCTTGGCCAGTTTCATTGGCTGTCGCAACCATCTGGTTGATTTGATTCAAAATAGCAGAGGCGGCGACGATCGACTCGATTATCATATGGCCCCCCTGTACTAGTTACAAAAATTGAGGCAATGCGACAGCGATGATCACAGTCACATAAACGCCCCAAATCATCGCCTCTAAACGATCGAATCTTTTTGAGCCACGCTCAAGCTGGTAGTTAATTTGCTGATACCGTAGATCACACTCGCGCGCATGAGTGTGTATTTCTTGCAAAGCTTTTTCGCTGGTATCCATTACGACATCATATTATTTGTCTTTTGCGCGTCCAATATTCAGGGCCAAAAGATCCAAATATCCATACAACTTTTTGATCCAACCATCATCGACGGGCGTCGGCGTGCTCGCCGCTATCAAGCTTGCGACAGTCACAATCGATGTCACCGTAATCAAAGCGTTAGCTAATGTTTCCATTGTCACTTTCCTCTTTTTCCACAGGCCAGCAATTTATGTTTGCCGCGACCGTTCGCCGTTCGCCTTCACCCCGAAAAGGATACACCATGTGCTGCATCCAGCTCGGGAACATATACAGTCTACCTACTTGTGGCCTTACCACTACATTTTGCGTCGGGCGGAGTCTTTCTCTATCCCAGGTGCTGCTTTGTCCAAAATTAAAGCAAAGACAACCATCACTTTCACCGCTTGCGTTATACAAGCCATACTCTTGTGAACCTGGTCTCGGCCCCTCCAAAATTTGACTCGGCACTTTGGTCCATGTAGTACAGCTAATACCCATAACGGTCTTTGTGCCATGATCATGAATCGGATTGTAGTCGCCATCATAACTGTGAACCGACCACAGTTCATCCATTTCTACATGTCGGTTTCCGTCAAGCATTTGGCCGCTCTGCTCCATGAATTGTGTTATGTAAACCACTGCCATCTCCTGTAAAAAATGACAAAAAGGCGCAAGACGGATGTCCGTGTGATCCATGAGCAACTGCTCACCCTTCTTGATTTGGCCAACAAGCGTACTAGCCGCGCTGATCTTGTTTTCTTGTTTCACCAACTCGTCGAGATAGTCATTGCAGTGATCTACAAAATCGATGGGTATGTCGAGTTCCATCAAGTAAACAGAGGGTAAGGCGTGCATCTGGTAATTTATTTCAGGCATTTTTATTGAGCCTCAGCCACTTGGGGCAGCGATAAAGCGCAGACGGGATGTAATAAGTGTGTTTTTTTTCCGTGCCCGACTCTTTGTAGATGCAAACGGTGTGAGGCACCACGCGATAACCCACATAAGCAACGGTGCTGCCTTCAAGTATCAAAATAAGAAAAACTGTTTCCATGTAGCCCAACCAGGCTACTCAGACTCATNTTCTTCCGCTGGTTCTATTTCTTCGCTTTCTGTTTGAGCTTCTGCTTGTGCTTTGATTTTCATCATCAGCGGCCACGCATTACTTTTGCTAGGTAGGTCGCCTAGCACGGTCAAAATCGCATCTATTTCATGCGGTTCGAGATCAAGTTGCATAGCTAATCCTTAGGGCGTATATGCTTTCGCGGCGGCAATAGCAGAGTCAACTGTCGAAAAATCTTCACTGCCCCAGTCACTGAACGATTTACCATGCTCCAAATAGTCACAACTACGCAGTATGCGTTCCTGCTTTTCTGCGTTTGTTAGATCGTTACCAAACTCGTTGTCAGCATCCAAAACGCTAGTAATCACATTGACGCCATCTAGCATAGCTGAGTACATTTGCGCTTTTTCTTCATTGGTTCTTACTTCAGACATTTTGTCCTCCTATAATTCTAGCGCGGCAATACGCGCCGTCAGGGATGCAATAATAGCATCTTGCTCTTGAATGGCTTTCACAAGGATTGGCACAAATTTTTCGTATCTCAAGCCGTATTGATTGCCATCACTGGACAACGAAACTGTTAGGTTGCTCTTGTCAGCAACACTATATCCAGCGGCTTCCTCGAGCGCCTGTACAGACTGCGCTTTGAACCCAACGTCCATCCACTCTTCTTTGTGCGTACCATCGGGTGTCTGGGCGGTTAGGTCGTAATCTTCCGCTTCTTTATCACCATAACTGGATCGTCGATCCCAATAATACGTCACAGGCTCAAGTGCTTTGACAAACTCCAAGCCAAGGTCTAGGTCTACAAAGTCAGTCTTATCTCGCTCATCCGATGCTACGGTTAGAGCGACCTGACAATTAAACGAACTGATGTTTTCATCGCCGAGAACTATCGTGTTGCTTTCTGTGTCGATTTGACCGCCCGGACTACCTGAGATACCAGCGTCATGGCCTAGTAAAAGATTGTTGCCACCGCTTGTCAGTTGTTGGCCCGATGCGATTCCAAGCGCGGTATTGTTGTTGCCTGTCACGTCCCCTGCACCAGCGGAGGCTTTGCCCACGAAGGTGTTGCCGTCACCTGTAGTCATCACGTCCGCCGCAAGCCCACCAATAAGCGTATTATCTTTACCTGTTGTCACACTGACGCCAGCGTTATAGCCAACGGCGACATTGTTGGTGTTAGTTGCAGTGGTGAAGTTTTGAGAGCCTAACGCGGCTCGACCTATAGCAGTGCTATTTTGCCCTTCGGTTTCTGCATCCAATGCGAGGTTTCCAACGGCTACGTTGTTATCCCCACCGACAATATCATGACCTGCTTGTGTGCCAATCAACACGTTATTCTGCCCATTGGTCACATTTCTACCAGCTTCCCAACCAATGGCTATGTTGTTCGCATTTGTGGCCGTTGTGAAATTTTGAGTTGATAATGCAAGATAGCCAATCGCGACGGTGCGTTCACCTAAAGTATCCGTATTAAGTGCGCCATAACCTACGGCAGTGTTTTGTTCTGCAACGGTAAGGTTATCCCCTGCAAAACCTCCCACAAGAGTATTATTAATCCCGGTGGTAATATCGTTTCCAGCGTTGTAGCCAATAGCTACATTGTAATGATTGGTAGCTGTAGTGAAGTTTTGACTCCCAAGCGCGCCTGCTCCAACAGCTACACCCCTACTGCCCAATGTATCTGCCCCCAAAGCGGTGTGACCCAGTGCTACGTTGTTATCTGCATCTGTTAAGGCATCCCCTGCGAGACTTCCGACGAGGGTGTTCTGGATTCCCGTAGTGACTGACATACCTGCGTTGCTTCCAACTGCGGTATTATGCGAATCAGTAGCTGTCGTAAAGTTTTGATCCTGTAAAGCACTTTTTCCTATAGCTACGGACTTTGATCCGAGAGTGTCAGAAGTAAGGGCGGCATAACCCATAGCCACGTTGTTATCAGCGTCAGTGAGCGCATCACCTGCAATACCACCCACGAGGGTATTCTGAATTCCCGAAGTAATATCGTTTCCAGCGTCTTGCCCAACCGCTACATTGTATGCATCCGTAGACGTTGCAAATGTTTGATTTTGCAGGGTGCCTTTTCCTACCGCAACNGAGTAATTNCCCGCCACTTCTGTGCTTAAAGACACGTGACCNATCGCAGTGTTTTCTTGCCCAGTNGTTATTGCGTCACCCGCNAAGCCACCCACAATAATATTTTTTATTCCAGAGGTGACATCGTTTGCTGCCAAAAAGCCGATTGCTATGTTGTAGTTGAACCCATCTCTATCTTGATTTGCTAGAGCTTCGCTTCCAATGGCTATGGAGCGGTTACCCGTATCTTCAGTTTTGAGTGCGCCAACACCGATTGCAATATTCGCATCCCCAGTGGTAATGGCACCACCTGCGTTTTTGCCAATGACAATATTGCTTGTGCCACCACTCGTTATCGCATCACCAGCGGCCTCTCCGATACGAACGTTGTCTGAGCCAGCAGTGCTTGTCAGTAATTCAGCACCTGCATCTAATGTAAGATCCGCAGAAGTGGTAAGGCCATCTGTGGTGATAACCCCTGTAACATCAAAGCCTGTGGAGTTTGCTTGAGCTTTTTCGCTACCGTCCACTCGTAAAGAAACAATAGAGTTAGACACTGCATTATCTTCGTCTGCCCCCAATAACAAACTTCCGTTACTAGACGCACCGCTTAGTATGTTTCTAGCACTTGTATCTGTGTCCGTTAGGGTTACAACAGGGCTAGTATCAGAAATGTGAAGGACCGTTGAGGGTGAATTATTATTAATACCCACCCGATCTGTTCCTGCTTCAACAAAGAGCATGTGAGTGCTACTGTCAGATTCAACGCGAAAATCTATATCAGCACTCTGCTCATTCAATACTGTTTCTGCTGATTTGATAGAAACACGTTGTTTATCAGCGCCGTTTTGCTTTGTAGTGATTCTGAAAGTGCCATCCTCAGTCCCGTCTGTAACATCCGCCGCTAGAACACTGATACTGGCATAAGTGATGTTTTCGCTCGCGTCATTCTCACCTCGAAAACGAATGCGACCCAACTGATCATCATCGGCTGGACTAGCGGAGTTTCTATGCATATCCAAAGTCGGCGCATGACTTGAACTTACACCAGTGTTTGTTAGAGTCAGTTGAACATCTGAGTCTGAAGAACTTGAAAAACTTGCGGTACTACCTGTCAACGCACCACTGACATCCATCGTGCCATTGACATCAATAGCGGTTGCAGTCAGATCAATCTCATCCGTTGCACCTAGAGACAAAACCGTAGCAGATGAGCCTTGAATAAACTGACTCGCATCGTTGAACATAATTTTGTTTGTGCTGTTCAGCGTGAGGCCAGAACCGTCTGTGTGAGTTAAAGTAGTATCGTTATCGGCACCAAAACCTAAAACAGCAGAGTCGCTGTCTAATTTAAGATCATTACTAACTAAAACGGCTGTAGAAGCGTTGATATCTACTGTTGGTGCAGTTATCTCAAGTTCAGTGTCAGCATCAATATCTAATTGACCATCTGTAGATGAGGATATTTTTAATGCGGTATCACGGAACTGAAGCTCATCAGTTGTAGTCATTTGAAGATTTGCGCCACTANTAACATTACCTGCGGCCAGTACTTCCGCCAGCGTATCGGTAACGCCGGGGTCTACACCGGCCATCGCATCAACAACTGCCGCGCCAGAGCCTGCTCCGTCAAGATAGACCACGGCTGTTTTGCCAGTTGCAATGGTGACGTTTGCACCAGAACCTTGAGAAATATTGATTGACTGAGAACCTGTCGTTGCATTCTCAATNAACATGACGCGAGAAACAGTGTTCGGTGCTATGGTAAGAGTACGTGTTGCGCTTAAAGTTGCAGAAGATGTGACTTTAAAATATAAAGCACGTGCTGGGTCAGTTGCACCGTCTGCAACCGTGGTAGTTGCATCCGCATCACTACTGAAACAATCTTGAGTGTTAAAACCAAGAGCTTCACCAATTAACTCAAGCGATGTATTTGTTGTGGTNCCCCACGTGCCCGATCCCTCACCAGTATTTAGTTCAGTCAAGCGTAAGTTGTTAACGTAAGTTGGCATAATTTTTTACCCTTAGTTTTACGCGGCTATATTGTTCCAATCTGGATTTTGCGAAGGCGTGGTTTCAGTCCATGTCGTGCTTGCACCAGATATTGTTGAATAGTTNGGCGTTTGAGACGGAGAAACCTCCGACCAAGACGTGGTTGTACCTGAAATATTAGTGTATCCCGGATTTTGACTAGGGACAATTGGTCCCCAAACTAACACTTGTGCTGTCGTACCCGTAGCTTGTACGCCTGTGACGGAAACAATACTGTCCCCAGTTATAGTCACAGAGCCTACGGAAGCTGTAGAGGAAACACCGGTTACCGAAATATTTTGTGATATTTTTGTGGTGACAGAACCAACAGAAGCTGTAGAGGAAAGACCGGTTACCGAAACATTTGCGTCTGCTGTCACAGTAACACTGCCAACAGATCCTGTAGAAGAGAGACCTGTAGCATTAACAGAGACACCCGTCCCTTCTGTAATGCTTACAGAACCGACAGAACCTGTGCTAGATAATCCTGTGACATTTACAATACAAGCGCCCGTTACAGTAACACTGCCAACGGACCCCGTAGAAGAAACGCCTGTTAAATCAACAGGAAGTGGTTGGCCCCATGCGCCATCTCCCCACGCGCCACGACCCCAACCAGTAATATTTGCCATTTTTAAGTGAAATTACGCTATACGAATAATTGCATTACTCGCATCTGCCGTAGGAAAAACAACTGTAAAATCCCCAGACGTTGACGATTTATCTTCTCCAAAATCAAGAACAACCACACTAGGATCACCTGAAGCAGAGTCATTAAAAATTAATGCCCCCCTTGCCGTGATGGTTGAGCTAGAAAATGTAAGATCTGCAAAGTCTGTAAAAGCAGTGGTGCTTGAAGTAGTAGGGTCTACACGTGTTAGTGTTCCACCTTTAGCGGTGTATCCCGTACCAGAGACTTCGTTAGATGTAGTGTACGCTGTAGTACTAGCAGTGAAAGAAGCACTGTTAGTATACAAAGCCAGATTAAACGTGCTTCCACCTGAGTTTTTGAAATTGTGGACACCTTCTAATAGCTCCTTTTTAAAGCTTGTACACATAAAGTTACCCGTAAAAGCCATTAGATTCTCCTTAAAAGTTCAGCAAGTTTTGGATGGCCTGCGTTTACTAATTCATTATATACAGTAGTTCGGTCACTAGTAACGGCCTCTTGGAGGTAAAAAGCTATTACTTTTGTCATGTCGCTTTTGAAAGCCAGTGCTTGATCTCTGATGACCGGAGAAGCTGTGTCGGCTACAGACATTATCTTATCTGCACATCTTTGAGCGATTTCCTCTGGGGTAAAGCCCCTATGAGATGTAGTTGCTACCTTTACCTTAAAATCGCTTGGCATTTCTGCTTTTAATGACATCATTGTTTGGGCCTTCTTACTCTACCGGTACGATACTCGTCTGTTGTTTCTTTTGCCTCTCCAAACAACTTGAGCGCATTAACCGCTTCTACAAATCGTTTTTCGTAATTAGCAGTCAGATCCGGCTCTCCTTTCATAAAAGTGTATGCTTCTATTAAAGATCCATACAGTAAAGTCAACTCTGCATTTTCACTAAGCCACGTAGTTCCAGAGTCAGATCCTGCGGTAAGACTTGCCGGTCTGTAAAAATAATGTAACTCAGCAGTNAAGTTTGAGTTTGGAGTAGGAGCGAGAATAAAGTTGCTGATGTCAAAAACAGCGTAATACTTGGGAATACCTGTAGTGCTNGGATTAGGATTNATTTCTTGGATGTAGTCTACGTCTTTAAAATCTAAAAATTGATGATCCCCAGAGCTATCTGTGATTGACAATGAAAAAGGGGTCAAAAAATCACTGGGTACTGCTAAAAATTTATTCGAGCTACTCATCGTGCCAGAAACATTTTTACGGAACAGGTTAAGTTGTACATTTTTAAGAATGCGCTCCTCTGCCTGCCTAATAAAAATAGGTATGTTTGTAACAAAAGTTGTTTCGCTGTTCTCTGTGTAATCTTGAATAGCTGTTTTTAACTGTGCAAATGTAAAACTCATGATGTTGTTACCGTCACTGCACCGACTTGACCAGAAGCCAGCGTAGGTCTAAAAACCGGACCCATCACGGTAGGCACTCCAACCAAAACAGTTGTTGGCTCTGTGCGATCAGGTCTTGCATTTTGCAAAGCTTGTGGGTCAGATACTTTACGACGAGGTTCTAGTTGAGGTTGCTTTATTTCAAACTCATCTTTACCAACAAGCATACCTGTCCACTCACGTTTCATTTCGTTAAGTTTGTAACGAAAACCTGAACGATCAGATATGCCGTAAGCAAATTTTCCAGAAGCAAATCGACCCATTAATTTATCCTTGAATAAGCAACGCTAGGTTGCACATTGAAAGANGCACGNTCTCTATCTTCAGAGGCGGCTCTTTCAAACTCCTCCTCATAAACTGCTTTNANNAATTGAACNCTATCGGGCGCACGTTTGATGGCTATGTAGTAAGCTAATCCTGCGGCAAGACAAGGNAAAAAACGGAAAGGGATGTCTAGCGTGTTTACTTGACTGTCCGCATCATCCATCCGAACAAGTTTATCTAGTACAATAACATCCGTGCTGTTTTCAGGGACAGGCCACACCTTTAAAGTAGGGTTGATTTGCCTGTCTACAAAAAATTGAGAGGGTCTAGATTTTTGGGTTTTGTTAGGAATCGTTAGATAGTCGTCTCTAGAAATCCTATCCAAGCTGAAATCTACATCACTACGCCGAAGAACTGCGGATAGAACATCAATGGTTTCTGCACCTAAAGTGTAGCTACTCGTTCCTTCAGTAAGAGAAACGGTAACTTGGTCAATAGTCCATTGATTTAGACCACGGTTTGACCACTCGGCTAACAAAAGATTCAAAGAGCGTTTAGCACTTCTTAAATCGTAGCCCGTCAAGGCTACTAAGCCGCAACGCTCAAACGCTTCCTCAATGTATTCGTTTACATCAAGTTCAAAATCTTTTGATCCGCTAACTGCCATTACTATTTGGCCTTTTTAGGTTTACTTTTGGGCAACGTTTTTTCCAATTGCCTTGCTTGGTTTGCATGCATTTTGGCAGAATTTTTTAACTGAGAAATCATTTTTTTCTTTGCCGCTACAGTCATTTCAGTCATCTTCAATACCCTCGTGATTATACAAATTGTCAAACGTAATGTTAGGGTCCGTGTAAGAGCTATGTCCCTCCGCAGAATGCATATACTGACTTGGTTTAAAGTCTGGTGCGCCTTCTCCTGTATCCCATAAAGCAGGAGAAGTAGCTCTTACTCTATTGTTTGGTAAAGCCACAATATTTCCGTACCACGGCCCCTCTGTGAGGTAAAGCAAATGACTCTGTTTATGTTGATCTGGTGAGTCTGCAATTGCATTTCCTGTGTAATCAATAGTCATTATGTATCGCGCNTCATAAAACTCATGATTAANTTTTGCAATCCAAGGACTNGANCTAACCCGATCTAAAACAACNACTTCATGTTCACGNGACTCACAATCCCAAGGTTGGCACAAATGNTCTTNCATACGATCCGGCCANTCTTCAANTTGAACGTCTGCCACAAGAGCTTGAATAGGCATTCTTGCCCACATAGCACCGCCATGAATATTGTTTTCATCTTCTTCACCAGAAGAAGTTATTCCGGTGAAAACAACTTGAAAACTTAGAGATCTGTCAGGGATAGTATTCACAGCAATGGCGAGAGCATGGAGAAATTCCCCATGATATCGATCATGATTGCACGTAAATTCCTTCCGCACCCAGCATTTAAAATACGGGATGTTGCTTATCAAATTAGGCATTCAAAAAGTATTATCCCTTTGGTTTTTTAACAGACCCACCTTTAGACATCTTTACGCCTGCCGCTTTCGACCTCATCACCTTTTTTAGGCGGTTGGGGGTTTTAGGAAGTGTTGGCGACCTCGACTCTTTTTTGCTAACATCTGCCATCATCTGTGCCCTTCTTGCGCCGCCCCGCTTCGATCTCCCTTCAATCTGCGCCGCTCTTTGTGCGCGTGGATTTGCAAAGGAGTTTGTAGCGCCTGCACTCCTACTGGCATCACCGCCATTTCGCATGCCTTTTGGATCTAACACAGAGCCACCTTTAGTCATTTTTCTTACAGCTTTGCCTTTAGCTTTTTTCCTTTTTGGAGAACCATTTCCAAGATTTACTACTGACATAAACACCTCACAAGTATTTAGTTACTTTTCTGCGACCATCTAAAACAGCGCCGCACCCTTTTGCGATTTGCTGACGAACTTCTCCACCATTTCGCATGTTTTTGACAGTAGCTTTTGGTGTGTTTTTCACCACTGTCTTACCTTTCTTGCCTTCTTTCTTTTTCTTTCTTGCAGTTGCCGCTCGCTCTGCTTTAGTCAAAGATCTTGCTTTTGACTC
>FUFK010063175.1_pt1 | contig 12341 bp, 23 predicted proteins | sample 1021851 | NCBI WGS metagenome assembly FUFK01 (sample SAMEA51879418, study PRJEB19060) | metagenome
TCTCGCCCTTTGTCCAGTAGTTGTTCGTGTCGTTCGTGCAGTAGTGGTCGGCGTATCCAACAAACGAGCGGTCTAGGTTGTCGAGGTTAACGGCAAGGCGTTTGGCATACTGCGCGGCCTTGGTGTTCTGCATCATGTGGCGGCGTACTGCTGCGCGGTTGTCGTCGTCCCATGTTACATACTTGCGCTCAGTCCAAACGTCAAACTGGCTTTTCTGAAAGCAAACGTCTTTTGCATTGTTGGGCCAATGCTTGGACTTGATGCGCTCCTGTATAACACAGGCCACGCCGTACATACCCGCCTCGCCCTCGCCTCGCGCCTCGCCAAGTATGGTCTGCGCCACGATACGCTGGCCGAGTGTTAAGTCTTGCGCTTGCGCCATAGTGGCAAAGCCAAACAAGCACCATGCGGCGATGAACCAAGGCACAAGGCTCACGATGTCGTCGATTGTATTAAACAAGCTTTTCATTATAGCACCACCTTTACAAATTGCCCAACGATCACGCCAACCGCAAAGCTTATGATTCCGATGTTTACAATGAACATTGTGTTAGTCCAATCTTTTTTAGTTTTAGCTGTCATTATTCCATCTCCTTCCATGTGTCGCCCTCGTCGTAGGAAATCAAATCCAAGGCGGGGATTGTGATTGCTTCGTTGCCGTCCATGTCGAAACTGTGGATCGGGTATTCTGTGCCGTCTACTAGAGCGGCTCCGTTGTCGGTTAGTGTTATGTCGTTCATCTTGGTAATATTAAATCACAAATCTTAAAATCTTACAAGCTTTTTTTTAATCTTTTTTACTGCCCGTAAACCTCTCGGCTGTCGGGCATCATGTCGCGGAAGCTGTCAGGCTCATTAAAGGTGACTTGCACCACGCTCAGGACAATCGAGCCGTCCACCACGTTCACGGGTTTGTTGGCGATTGCTTCGGCCTCGGCTTTGCTGGTGGCTTGCACGTCGTAGTCGTAGAAGCGTCCGTAGCGGTCTTCGGTTTCGATTCGGAATGTGTTTTTCATGTCGTTCATCTTGAGAATATTAAACCATAAATCTGACAAACTTACAAGGATTAAAATCAGAAAGTTATTCACAATGTACGTGTACGTATAATACGTGTACGTACTATCTCGGAGGCCCCGGCCCCCGCCGCGAATACTGTCAAGCAAAAAGTTTAATAAAGTGCAAAAAAAAAGGCCCCCTTGCGGGGGTTGATTCTAGCGAAGCTCGCGCTTCTCCAGCCACTTTTCGTAGGCTGGGGAGCGATCCAGCGAAGGTTCGTATTCACGAATCTCATGCTCCGAGCGGCGAACCGTGCGGCCATCATCCTTGAGGACAAGCCACTTGCCACCGCGCGGGGAAGCGGCGACCATTCCGAGGTAACCGCGCATGTCCTCCACATACATACCTAATTCAATCATAATGATATTAAAAGGGCGCGACCTCCAAGGCCGTCGCGCTGGCCCGTGTGTTTAATATCCTTCGTAACCGTCAAAGTGACTGCATCCTTGCCAGTCGTCTTCGTCGTCGTCGTCGCACTTGTAGGCGTTCTCGAATGCGGCATCGCGCTCGGCCATGATCTCGGCCATGTCCTTGTGGTAGGCGTCCAACTCGGTCTTGGTGAGCAGCGGCCCGTGAATGGCCTCCATTGCCTCCCAGCGTTCCTCACGCTCGGACTGGCGTAGCCATTGCTCATGCTCGTGCTGCGCGATATCGTTCAGGTCGATGGTTTCTTCGATTGTTGGCATCATGTCGTTCATCATTGGAAAGAATATAACAGACAAAGGGCCGCTTGGCAACCCCTTAATTTAAAAAGTTATTCACAGCCGCCAACTGTCATTTAAACAGTCGATCTCGCTTTTTGGAACCCAACCTCGCCAACCGTCTTGGGCCTTAAGCTCCCACGAAAACACTCCATCCACACGATCACGGCGCATCAAGGTGAAAGCCATAGGGCAACCACGCCCGTCTTTAAAATCTTTGCCGCTTGGGGTTCCGTGCTGGCGGATACGATCCTTGGTGCGGCGGGTGGCGGTGGGTTTGGGTTGTAGGATCACTGTCGTGTCATTCATCGAGAGTATTAAATCATAATCCGCGAAAGATTGCAACAATTAAATTCAGAAAGTTATTCACAAAGAAAATGCTTGACTGTGAATAAGTCGCGGGGGGGATCGCCTCGCGGGTAGTACGTGTACGTACATATTTGTCAATATCGCGTTTCCCTCTGAGTATTTAATTATTATATTTATGTAATAGTGTTTTCCCTCTGACAAATAAAGAACCCCCGCTGNGTGAGGCGACNCAGCAGGGGTTTGGGTGGATAGGGGAATACAGTAAAACCTATCCGTGAGAGGGAACGGGCAACGGTGGCAGAGAGTCCAGCTTCAAAACCCTAGACCGAGCAAGAGCTTTCTGTTTAATCTCGGCAGACTCTTTCATGTAGTCCTCGATTTGCAGGTCAGACGCCTTGAGCAAATAAGACCGCTTCACGGGTTTAAGTTCTGAGTATCCGTGTGACACAGTGAACACGCGGGTTTTGTTGAGCGTTCCAACAACGCGCTCGACTCGCTCAGTGTCGAGGTTGTACCATAATTGGCCGTTCTTCATACCATTCCTTTTGTTAGGGTTATTGTTGATGTTTCTATTATGATGCCGTTTGAAATATTAAGCAACATAATTCTTTTTGAGTTTTCGGCTTATAGGCCACCGATTATCTCTCTGCACGTTAATGTCAGTGGTAACGGCGTAAGCGTTTGGTTGGTAGTGGACTGTTTCACCGAGTAGACTGACAAGAACATTATAAACTTGCCCCCAATGTTTGGGCAGAAACTCGTGATGCTCATGGTCTCCACCGCAGTCATATATGGCGTTCAATGCTTCGTGTAAAGCTGACTCTTTTCTTTTTGCTTGTTTATCGGTCAAACCATCAATGAAAAACACATCTTGAAGTTTCCCCGCCTTTTTGTTTTCTCTAACCCTTATCATTGCTTCCCTTTCGGTTATCCCGCCTTTGACCTCGTAAGTTAGCTTGTGAGGCTTGTGCCAAAGACCAGCGTAGAGTATGTAGTCTTGCATAGCAAATCCTTATAGAGATTTGAGTGAACCAACTTTGCGGATGGTTTTACCTTTTAGGTAACGGTCAACGCAGAAGAATAGCTTGAACATTTCCGCATTGGCAACTTCCCGTGACGATTTGCTTTCGCCACCCACTCCCGAAAGAACAACTTCGCGGAACTTGGTGGATGGACAAGTTTTAGGCTCATTGAATCCTAAAATCTTGTTAACAAACTCCTTTGCCTTTTCTGCGTCAGCTTTGTGCATAAGAGCAAGAGCGACAAGCGGCCCCTTCGACTTGAACGGTTGCATTTTGATTCCATCAATCTGACTTTTAGTAATGCATTGAGCAGCCCAGCAAATCGCTTCCTTGTTTGATTCAAAAGACTTTTCTTTGTTTCGGTCAGAGTCAGTCCATTGCTTTTGGAAGCTGATAAGATTCTTGGTCTTGGCTGACTTGAAAGCATCCAGACACATAATGCCATTACCAATCTGACAGGCTTTTGTCCAGAATCTAGGGAGCAAGTTCCAGCCCTGTAGGAAGTCGAGGCCAAAAACATCTTTATCATTACGCGCTCTGCCACGGTCAATCTTCCTCATGGAGCGAGGACTTGCTGAAGTCTCAACAATCATTTCACAAGTCTTGCCTGACTTCGCGATTGCATACAGTCGGTGTTGTCCATCGAGTAAAACTCCCTCAGTCGAGAACTTAAGGAGAGAAGGGTAAAACTCATTCTCTTTAATGTCCTGAATAAGTAGGTCAGTTTTTTTGTTTCCAACGCCGCGCAGGTTGCGATTAGTATATGCAGGAATCCCATCTGCGGGGGTGGAGTTTCTCTCTCTGAGAATATCCATTGCATAGGTGGGAGTGACATCGAAAAAGCCAACAGTCTTTGCCCCGTCGATGATTTTGTTTGTTAGTTTTGTTGCCTTTGGAGAGGCAACCCTCTTGATGTTTAATGTATTTTTCATTATTGCTTCTTTTGTTTTTCTGTCTCACAGTCAGTTGTTACTGACTTCCAAAAGTATGCCACCGTTTAAGATTATGAACAAGAACTTTTTTTAAAAAAGTAACAAATAAATTTTCCCCAATAGGTAGTTTTCTCTTGACGTATTCGGCGCGGGGGGGAGGGCCTCGGATATAGTACGTGTACGTACTATTCGTTTATTCCGCCGCGAATCCAACTGTTATCGGTTGCGGTGGTTGCTTTATCTTTATCACTCTCTTCCATACTAACTCCTATCNGGTAACATCCAATCCTCTCGGATGCGTTTGGTGCGAGCCACTGATTCCTCAATGATTCGGTGAACGTCTTTAACCATCTCGCTACCCATTGTAATTTCTCCATGAGTAGTCAACCAATCCTCAAGGTCATCCTTGATTCGGTTAATCATTATTCTGTCGTGTTGGTCTTGTGCGTGATTATGTTCCATTTAGTCCTCCAATTTCTTAAAGTTATCAGCTACGATTTGGCAAAGCATATCCTCAACTAGATGTCTCTCGTCCATGCTCCACATTCCATCCATACAGGTGAGAATGTCCTGTTGGATTTGTTCGTTGCATTCTTGTTTGGTCATTTAATTCTCCAAGGTAACGCAGTGGACTGCATCGTTGTCGGGCGTGTAAGAGTATTCACAGTCAATCAGGTCACCATCTCCATCTAGAGCTTTGTTTACTGCGTCCTGTTCGCTGTCGGCCTCAACATCCCAAGATGAGATGTGAATTTCGTTTAGTTGTACTCGGTAGTTCTTTTTCATGTTAGCTCTCCAATTCTACTACATCGTAGCTCGATGCGTCAATAATATCATACAGGTGGTCTAGGTTTTTTGCCTCTAACTTCTCCCACCATTCGGCGTAACCGTCACTCAGTTTTACTTTATATGTTTTCATTAATCCTCCACGATGTGCAGCCTTGCGACTGTGTTGCCGTTAGTGTCTTGAGCGGATGCGTAGTCACCCACCTTTGCCGCCATGATGTGCGTGGCGTTGTCGATTAGTTTTTCAGTTACTTGGCGCAACTCAAATAGACGCTCGGCCTCGTTGTTTCCAAATGCGGCGTTGCCCATCTCAATTTCAATCAGTGCTTTCATTTCAATAATTAAACCATAGGTTGATGTTAATGACAAGGATTTTTTTGGTGTTTCTCCCTGCGTTTGTAAGAGCCTTTGCCCTTCTTCACTTTATGTTCGCGGGACGCGCTGCCCATGAACCCGTCTTTGTTTACTCTCGCTTTAATCTTCATGCGCCTATTAGATCATAAATCCCACAAACATGCAAGCAAAAAATTTAGTACGTACACGTATTACTTGCGAGGGGAGGGGGCCTCGGCGCGAATACGTCAAGTTTTTTTTATGCGTGTGACAGACAAAAGAAGCCCACCGCTACGCGATGGGCTGTTATCTTTCTATTAGTTAATTATAACAGAGTCACCACTTCAAGAACAGTGCTCCGAATACTGCTATGAAAAAACCTATATAAACTATTTCAATAGGGCTTCCTTTCTCTTTTTGTTTATCACTTTCAACGCTTCCCCTGCAACGCTTCCTTTTGGCTGCGTACCATGCAGGAGCAACGCGAAACTTTTCTTGCCGAATGCCGCGTGGGTGTCGTCGTGGTCAATCTCCAACCCAAGGTCGGCGGCTTCCTCTTCACTATACACAACGCGAGCTTCTTTCCAACCCTTTTCATCAATAAGGTTGTCCCACTTGCCACCACGGGAAGCAGTCAACACAAGGTTGTCAGGCTTTGGAATACCGGCCACGATGGCCAAGCTTTTTGTGTAAGAGTAAAAAACTTTGTCGGGGTTGCGCTCGGCCACCATGCACCACGCCAAAAAGTAATTGCGTGAAAAGTAATCGCCGCCAACGTGAACGCGCATGATGTCAAACTTTTCGGGCAGACTCTGGCAAATCAAATCCGCTGCGCGTTCGTGTCCGTCTCTGTGGCTCAAGGCATCCTGAAGCAATTCAAGATTGTGCCAAACAAGCCGACGCAGTGAGGGACTGCGAGCTTCCGCCGATGCCATAAAGCAGCGAAATTCTGTTTCTTCTCCGTCTGTAACTTTGCCCGTGATGCTGTCGGCGCGAGACAAGCAATCCTTTGCACCGGGGCAAGTATGCCCTGCGGGAAGTGTGAAGGTTTTAAGACGCAAGCCAAGTTTGGCTTTAATCATCTTTTTGAGTTTAGCGTTGGGGTCTCCGAATTTCAAGGTTGTCATATGCGTGTGATTATACAGAGTTGGTGTTGAATGTCAAGCGTCAATGTCAGATAAATTTTCTGCTTTGCCGTGGTTGTGGTCGTAGTCGTTGAAGTAGAACCGCCCACGCTTGGCCTTGTATCCGGTGGTATGTTCAAGTTTATCATATTCATTCTGTGCGAACTGTCGCGCCTCTGGCAACGCGCCACCTTCTACACCCTTGAACCGTTCGGCCTCGTTGTCTATAAGATAGAACAAACGGGCAAGCGCGATGCCTTCAACATACTTTTGCTCGGTGGTAAAAAACTGCAAGGCATTGTCGGCAAGCCAATTCAACGATTCATTGTCTGGCTCTAGCCCAGCGACACCGTAGTGCCAAAACCGATAGTAGGCATCCTGCACCTGTTGCTTGTCTTGCCCCTGAATAAAAATGATTGTCTTGTTGCCCCACGGTTGCCGCTTTACTTGTACGTCGTTCATCATGGGAATGATTAAACCATAACAAACAAAACAAAGCAAGCCCTAATCTGAACAAACTTATTCACAGCATGTGGATAAGTTTTGCTTGACACAGCCAAAAGTGACGCGGGGAATATAGTACGTACACGTACTATCTGCGGGGGGCGGGGGGCTCGCGGGGGCACTGTCAAGGTTTTTTTTATACTTTTTCAGTGACAGGCAGGAAGGCCCAGACTCCATCTCTCCGAACCTCAACAAACCACGCCTCTCTTACGGCAAGCGACTCGTCCCTTACCAAGACAAAACTTTTGTGCAAGTAGGGGTTGTAAGTAATCTCTTGCCAATCGTTGATGTCGATGCCCGTGTAGTAGTCGTCGATCAATGACTCCCGCATTCTCCTGCCTTGGATGTAGGCGTGAACGTTTTTGCGCTTCTCGTCACGCACTCGCTGGTTGCCCTTTGGCCCTACTCGCAGGATAGGCTTGGCGATTGCAATCTCGGTAACGTGATCTTCCACGATACCCTTGTCGTTCTTCACGCTGTAAACCTTCGTGCCGTCTTCGAGGGTCTTGTGAAGATTCCGATAAACTTGGACTTGGTCTTTCATTTCCACAATCTTACACCCGTTTGTTATTTGATACAAGCAAAAAAATGGGGGGTCTTTCGACCCCCCATTCATATGACAACGACATGATGTAGTGATATGGAGATTACATCTATATTTGTCTGTTTTTTCTTTCTCACCGAGAGGGATGAGAAGAAATTAGTGGGAGGTAGGATTTCTGCGTTACCTACAAGACCAGTACTCAATACAGTTCAGGTTTACCAGTCTGCTCAAACTACAGGGCTCATACGATTGCACTCTGCCACTGTTGCCNGACACCTTTCCCCTTGAAGATACAAGGATATTCAGTCACTCCCTTNANACCAGCCGTCGCCAGTNTNAAATTTATAGCTCGGTTNNATGTNANTTCTAACACTACTCNAAACGAGCATCCTGCTTTGTGCCACATGACTGCACCCAGCTTTATGCGAGTTGCGATCTCGCTGTCTTTAGCGGCTTCGACACCCCAAAGGCTGAACAGGATAAGTTGTTCTGCTGGTGCTTCCTCGTCCCTAATGAGGCGCGTACCTCATTCGCTACGTTAGGCTTGCCAAGACTGTGTTTCGTCTCCCAGCAAAATTAAATTGTTTCAAAGATCGGAAGGGTTTCCCCTGTCACTGTTTATAGTATAGGGCGGTTTGATGTTTTCGTCAATAGTTTCTTCAAACTTTTTTTCAATTAGCTTGCCGAAGACTTCAATCTTATTTGCATCAGCCTCACGAATCGAGCCAATTATCTTGTTCCACATCAAATAGTCAGCAGCATTATCTTCTACGTCAGCCACCAGCATCATCTTGGAATCAGTGGGCAGATTAGCCCAAACCTTGCCCTGCTTTGTATCAACTACAGTTCTCCACATGCACCCATTTTAATATGGATTAAAAATTACCGCAAGCATTAAAAGATAGTACGTGTGCGTACTATCTGCGAGGGGAGGGGGGCTCGGCGCGAGTATGTCAAGGTTTTTTTATTGTTATTTGCAAGAAAAAACCCCCTGCTTTCGCAGGGGGTTTGGGGGGTGGTGCTACTCTGTCACCGTGATCTGATCAGCCACGGGGATCGCCTTGGTGAGCTTGGCGAACTGCGCTTGGCTACCCGCGCTGCGCTCGAAAGCCTTCAGCACTTGGTTGCTCATGCGGTTGGCGTACTCGAAGCGAGTCTCCTCGACCTCATCGGTGAGGTGCTGGGTNACGGCGTTGTACAGATTGTACAGGTTCGCATCGTGGTTGTCAGACCGCAGCAGGTCGCCGCGATTGTTCCACAACTGAGCCACGCGCTCGCGCACCTTCTCGCTCATCACTTTCTTCTTGGTGAGGTTGGCGAGGACGTTTAAGCCCTGCTCCTCGTCAAGCGGAGTGGCAGCGAGTCGCCCGTACACATCGCCCGACTTGGACANGAANCCAAGAGCCTTGTCAAGCGCATCGTCNGTGATGAGGCTGTCAAGNTCGAGCTTCTGCGAGTGCTTGCTCACCATGTCCACATCCTTCTGCATGGTCTGCATTCCGTTGGTGCAGACGAGACGCATCAGGCCCAGCGCGAACGACACGCGCANNGTGCGGTCAAACGAGTTNTGGACGGTCAGGCGATAGCCCATGATGTCACCCACTTNNGGAACCTTGGTNNNAAACTGGNNGCCCNTGCAGATCGTACACGGCTCGCATCTTGGCCCCGTTGTCGGTGGCGTAGACGTTGCGCTCGAAGTTGATCCCGCGAGAGGCGAAGGCAGACTCAGCACGACCCAGCAGGTCATCGTTCTGCACGATGCCGTAGCGGTCAGTCGAATAGCCCAGCACCTCGTCGGTGTCGGTTCGCACGTTTGCGTAGATAGGGGCGTTGTTGCCGCTGGCNCGGAGCAGACGCTCCTGCACGACCTCGAAGCCCCAGTTTGAGTTTTTAGTTTGCTTTGCTGTTATAGGCATGAGTCTATTAAACCATGGTTTGATTTTCNGTGCAACANTTAANTGCATCTAATACGCATTTTTTTTACCCCCCTAATTACCCCCCTAATTAGCCGCTCATTTATGAGTGGCTAATCCATTTGCCAACCATAAAACGCGAAAAGTGATCGGCAAGTTTTCGTAAAAAGGGGNGTTTTCTCCGGTGCGAAATATGGCCAAAACACGAAAATCGCCATTGTGTATAACTTATTCTTGACAGTACTGCCGCCGGGGGGCCGGGGGTTCAGGAATAGTACGTGTACGTATTATATAGTACGTGTGCGTATTAAATTAAAATTAATATAAAATTATAATATATATGTTGTATTATTTGGCTTCTTAGGATGTNTGGTAGATTTATATCATATTATTTACAAAGATATAATTCCCACAGGGATGTTTTATTATTTACAAACAATAGATTCCCACGGGGGTATTTGCTTATTTGGAATTTTATATAGAATGGGGGATTTTTTGTGTTTGAAGATAGTAATACTTAAATAAAATAAGCTTCGCGTACCATTCTTTATTTCTAATACGGAATAAGCTTCCTAACTTAATGAGGTAAAGCTTACTTATAATATATATTACACNCTTATTTGGAAATATCCAAAAAAATAAGGGCCACCGGAGGGAAAGACAGACCTCCGATGACCCTTGGGCTGGGTAGCCTACTCAGCAAGACCCTCCTACACCCTCACCAAACACGGCGAGGCAAGACTCTCCAAATATTTCTGACCGCAGGAGGTGATCGCTCGACCCGCCGTGGTGATCTCCATGAGATTCATCTTCTGGAGGTACATCTCAAAGTCGCGCTGGAGACACGCCTTGGATAGCCCCGTCTTGGCCGACAGGTGCGTGAGCGAGCAGTCCTTCTTCTCGGACAGGTGACGCAGCACTTGCACCTCGATTGGGTTGAGGCCGAGCGGCAGTATGCCCAGTTGATCCTTGAGTTCAGCCCAGTGCTTGTTAGTGAACTTCTTGGAACGCTTGGACTTCAAGAATATGGCAATGTTATTCGCCATCTTTTGTGCCGCCCGTGCATTGCCACGGAGAACCGTAGCCACATCGTCAAGCACACCCTTCTCAAANGTCTTGCCCTCGCACACGCGAGCAACTATCTTGCCCAACTCGTTGTAGGAATACTCCTCAAGGTCGATCCGCTCNGTGCGATCCATGAGCGCGTGGAAGATGCTCTGGGCCTCGGTNGTGGCGAACATGAAGCTCTGGCGGCTGAAGTCAAAGTCAACCGTGTAATCCTCGTAGCTGAACGAGGTGCGGTTCTCTGAGTTCGGGTTGAGAACCGTGAGCAACGCCATCGTCACATCCTTCGGAAGCTCGGATGCTTCGTCGAAAAGAATCGTACATTCTTTCTCATGGATGTGAGGAATAACAATCTGGTTAAAGAACTGCTTGACGCTCTTGAGCGTGGAACAGTTGATCTCCAGAAACTTCTTGGGGCGACCCAGACGCTCCTCGTCGTAACGCGCAGCTAGGTTCCTGCCCAACTGCTTTGCCATCATGGTCTTGCCCGACCCCTTGGGAGCAACAAACATAAGATGAGGAATAATGCCACTGGCATCATAACCATCAATAAAGAATTCTAGTTTCTTTTTTGCTGACTTCTGCCCAATAATGTTATCGAATTTGTCTTTCATGTCTTTCATCTGTTAGTAGATTAATATGGATTAAAAATTAAGTCAAATACTTTTTTTAAAAATCATCAACACTTAATTCAACTTTTTCTTCTTCAAATTCTTCCACCTTGAAGTCTGCTTGCTCAAGCGATTCGAGATGTTTGTTATTGTTTTCAGTCTTAATGGGTTTGCCACTAAGATTCAACTGCTCGGCGTACTTGCGAGACACCATTACGATAGCGTCCTCTTTGAGTACCCGATTGAGTTCGCCAAGGTGAACACCAATGAATGATGCACCCGCACTGCCTTTTGGTCTACCTCGTCCTGCCATGTCTCAATTAAAAACTAATTTAAAATTAAAGTCAAACACTTTTTTTGTTTTTTTTAGAAGGTTAAGATACTCATAATCAAGAAGTCTTTTTTCTTCTTTTTTTCTTTCTTAGTATCTTCGTCACCCTTGGAGCAGAAGCGGCCCTTGTCATCTCTCGTTATATTTGGCTCTTTGTGATTCTCAGTGGCTTTCATCCCCGCAATTAAAAACTAATTTAAATTTATTGTCAAGTATTTATTTAAATAAAAAACCCCCTCGTAAAGAGGGGGGTGAAAACAATAGAAACAATAATAAAAAAGGTTGGAGTGTTCAGTGAGGGAAATATAAGAAACCCCGTTTACGGCTCTCTCGTAACTCTATTCTCTCAACCTCTGAATATAGTATAACAGCAACTAAAATAAATGTCAAATGTTTTTTATATATTCTTTTAATTCTTTTTTGTCTGTTGGAATCTTACGATAGTTCTTTTTGGGTTTGAACTTCTCGTCCTCCGCGAGCCTACGAACTGCTTTCGCGTGTTCTCTTTGGGTGCGTCCGTCAGCGAGTGGGTTCTCGATGATCTCGACCTGCTTCCATTCGGGAAACTCCCAGAATACTTCGTGCCACGCAGCCTCATATCGGTGCGCCCACATCTCTTGTTCTTTGGTTGGTTTCTTTTTTCTTGGCATCTTGGACTCCTTATATAATAGGTTAAAAATAAAGTCAAGCCCATAATTAAAAATTAATTTTAAATTGGGCGGTTATATATTACTTTCTTTTGTTTTCTATAATCATTCAAACAAAGTTAATCACAAACAAATCAAGCCAAATCAGCCCAAAGGCGGCATTATTTGGCTAAAGTCAAATAGTAAAAATATTTGGGCCAAAACCATTCCCAGCCAAAAAATAATAATTAAAAACTAATTTAAAATTATAATTAAAAATTAATATTTAATTGCGGGGCATACCTTTTAATATTTGCAAGTATCTCTTTCCCAACACAATATTTTACACTATTTTTTTTGTTTTTATTGCCTTATATATCGGAATAGTATAGGGAATAAGAAGAATAATTATTTATTATTTTAAATATAAATTTTCTTCACTACCCATAAACATCACACACATACATACAACATATATTTCTTTC
>FUFK010073613.1_pt1 | contig 12341 bp, 10 predicted proteins | sample 1021851 | NCBI WGS metagenome assembly FUFK01 (sample SAMEA51879418, study PRJEB19060) | metagenome
TGGCAGTTTACCCTCGACAGGGGTTATTTCTATGCGTATAACGCCATGCAATATGAATATTACGCCAAATACCGAGCCACTTTTTCGCATCGCGGCGCTCACCCACGAGGACATGTTGGCCTCATCGCTCACGCTGCCCCTTGAGATCCTGACCGGTGCTGCACAGGCTCTGGGTCGTGCCGGCCGGCAACGACTCAGTACTGATTGCTTCAGTCAGGTGGGTGGTCCGCTCACGATTCAGAGTGGGCTCACGCTGGCGACCAGACCACTCAGTGAGCTCACACAGGCGGAGTTGTTGATTGTGCCCGCCATCTGGCGGCAGCCGCAGCGGGTGCTCCACCGCCACCCGGAGCAGATTGCCGTGATTGAACAGCACGTCGGTGCAGGCGGCCTAACGATCAGCGTGGGCTCCGGCAGCTTTCTGCTGGCAGAGACGGAGCATATGACGGGCAGGACGATGACCACGCACTGGCAATGGTTCGATACCTTTGCGCATCGCTACCCTCGAATCCAGTTGGAGCGCCGCCAACTGATCACCCAGTCCGACAACGTGTTCTGTGTGAGCAGCGTGAACTCGGTCGCTGACCTGATGGTGTATCTCTGCGGTGAACTGTTCTCTCCCCGGGTGGCGCGTCACATCGAGAACCAGTTCTCGCCGGAAATCCGGCAGCGCTTCTCCCCCTCCCCTGTCGGCACGCCAAAGGACCTGCACCACGACGAACTCATTGCCGACGTGCAAACCGAGCTGAATCGGGATCTGCGCGCTGCCCCCGCCATGAGTGCGCTGGCTTCGCAGCTGGGGGTCAGTTCGCGCACATTAATCAGACGCTTCAAATCGGCGACCGGCGTCTCCATTGGCCAGTACCTGCAGCAACGCAGGCTCGATGAAGCGCAGGCATTGCTACGCAGAACCAATCTGTCGATCACGGAGGTAGGAGTCGCAGTGGGTCTCAATGATGCCTCACATTTCAGCCGCATGTTCCGCGAGCAAACCGGGCTGACGCCCTCGGCATTTCGCACCGCGGTGCGCGACAAGTCATTTGCAGCAAACGCCCGCCCCCTCTGAACTTGCAGGGTGCTCGCAGTTCGGGCTAAATGCCCGCCCCCGTACCTGTTGAGAACAACGCCATGTCCTATGTACTGATTGTCGATGGTGCCCGCACGCCGATGGGCGGATTGCTGGGCGATCTCGCCGACGCCACTGCCAATGAATTGGGCACCACCGCGATTGCCGCTACGCTAGAGCGCGCCGGCGTGGCGCCCGGGGCAGTAGACGAGGTGTTCATGGGCTGTGTATTGCCAGCGGGCCTAAAGCAGTGCCCAGCCCGGCAAGCCATGCTCGCGGCNGGCATTCCGAGTACCACNGGCGCGGTCACCATCAACAAAGCCTGTGGCAGCGGCATGCAGGCCACCATTTTCGGCATCGACAGCATCGCCGCCGGCACTAACCAATTGGTCGTGAGTGGCGGGCTTGAGAGCATGTCGAACGCGCCGCAGATTCTGATGACCGGACGAAAAGGTCAGCGGCTCGGGCACACCAAACTGTTNGATCACATGTTTATCGACGGCCTCGAAGANGCCTACACNGGGGCCGCTATGGGCACCTTCGCGCAAAAAACAGCCGATGCGCATAACCTGACACGTGAGGATATGGATGCCTTTGCCATCGAGAGTCTCACCCGGGCGCAGCGCGCTATTGATGAGGGCCTCAACGCTAAGGAAATCGCGCCTGTCACCATTCACACGCGGCGGGGTGAGCACACCGTGTCGGTGGACGAGCAGCCACACAAGGCCAACCTCGAGAAAATTCCGCAGCTACGTCCGGCGTTTGCCGAAGGCGGCACCATTACGCCAGCTAATTCCAGCTCTATCTCTGATGGCGCCAGCGCCTTGTTGCTTGCTAGCGAGGATGCCGCGGCAAGTCATGGCCTCAAGCCGCGTGCCCGCATCGTGGCGCATGCCCGAAACAGCCTGGCGCCTGAGGATTTCACGCTCGCACCCATCGGCGCGGCAGAGCAGGTTCTGGCCAAAGCAGGCTGGTCTGCTTCTGACGTCGATTTGTGGGAGATCAATGAAGCTTTCGCTATGGTCACCATGCTGACGACGCGCGCACTGGATCTCGATCCCGCCTGCGTTAACGTCCATGGCGGCGCGTGCGCACAAGGCCACCCGATCGGGTCGACCGGCTCAAGGATCATCGTGACTCTGATGCATGCGCTTGAGCAATACGGTAAGCAGCGCGGCGTTGCTGCGCTGTGTATCGGTGGCGGTGAAGCCACCGCCGTTGCGATTGAACTCGTTTCCTGACCGAACCTCTGACGATGCTCTCTGACATTCCCACACTGCTCGATGACATCAGCGCCGGCCGCATGGTCATCCTGATGGATGATGAGGACCGTGAGAATGAGGGCGACTTGATCATCGCCGCCGAGAAAGCCACGCCGGAAATCATCAACTTCTTTGCTACCGAGGCCTGCGGCCTGATCTGCATGCCGATTACACCGGAGCGAGCACGGCAGCTGAATCTGCCTTTAATGGTGCGTGATAACCGCTCCCAACATGAGACCAATTTCACTGTGTCGATCGACGCTACCGAGCAGGTGGGTCCTGGCATCAGCGCCGCGCAGCGCGCGCATACGATCCTGCAGGCGGTAGCAGACAACGCCACGCCGAGAGACATTCGTCAGCCGGGGCATATATTCCCACTCGTGGCGAAACCCGGCGGCGTACTGAAGCGCGCAGGTCATACCGAAGCCGGCGTCGATTTGGCGCGGATGGCGGGCCTATCACCGGCAGCGGTGATTGTAGAAATCATGAACCCCGACGGCACCATGGCGCGGCGGCCAGAGCTCGAGGTTTTTGCCACAGAACATGGCCTCAACATGGGCACCATCGCCGATCTGATCGAGTACCGCTCACTGCATGAGCAATCGATTGAGCTNTACAGCGCCGAGCCCATTCATACCGAGTGGGGGCCCTTTACGCTACACACCTTTCGAGATCTGATCGACGACACGCTGCACTTTGCGCTCAGCCTTGGTGACCTCAGTCAGCCCGGTGCGATACCGGTGCGAGTGCAGCCGGTGAACACCCTGCGCGACCTGCTCGGGACTCAGCTCGACGCCTCCAGCGCCCCAGGGTGGTCTTATCGGGCTGCAATGAACCATATTGCAAATGCGGGCAAAGGTGTGGTGGTGCTGCTGGGGGGTGCTGAAACGCCAGCCACTATCCTCGAAGATTTGGATCAACTGCTGCACGCTGAGCAGCGACCCTCACCGCCTCAGAATTACCGCCTGATTGGCACCGGCGCGCAAATTCTGAGGCACCTCGGGCTCGGCGACTTACAACTGATGTCAGCGCCGCTGCACTTCAACGCGCTGTCGGGCTTCAACTTGAACATCACCGACTTCCTCGCAGCACCGGGGCGCTAACGAAAGCCTTCAGCCAATAAGAGCCATCAGTTAACCAGAGCTTTCAGGAGTGGAAGGTCACCACGTCCTCTAATGCCGCCCGCTCCGTCCGCACCTCATTCACCGCCGTGTCGGTGGGGTAGCCAAAGCTCATACCAAACATCAACTGCTCATTGCCACCTAGACCTAGCTTGGGTCGAATCACATTAGCTAGGAAGGCCAACGCGGTCTGAGGGCAGGATCCGAGGCCATGCGCTGTCAGCCCGAGCATCACGGTTTGCGCGAACATACCCAGATCACAGGCCTCACGCAGGCCAAAACCCGTCGGCAGAGTAAAGAAAGCCACCGCGGGCGCATCAAAAAAACTGAAGTTGCGCATAAACCAAGCGTTGCGCTCGGCCTTCTGCTCGCGCGCGATACCGAGTGAATCGTAGAGTGCCGTCGCCGACGCGTACTGGCGGTCCTTATAGACCCCCTCGTATTGACCATCGTAGGGGAAGTCCAGCGCGATCTCGCCCGCTGCAAATTTCGCGGGCAGCTCTGCCCTAAGCCGCTCCAGCGTTTCGCCGGTGACCACGTGCACGAACCACGGCTGGGTGTTGCAGTTGCTAGGTGCCCGCTGAGCGCCGCCAAAAACCGATTCGATGATATCTCTCGGCACCGGCTCGGGCTTGAAGTCCCGCATCGAGCGCCGACTGCTCACAATATTCAAAAAGAGCTCGCCGGAGCTCACACTGTCATTTATGGTCATATTGACCTCAATAATTCACTGTCCACACTTACCGGGGATACATAGCCCGATCTAGCGCAGGTTTGCATCGATGCGCTCGGGAACATATTCCGCTTCTAACCAAGCTGGCAATGCGACGCGCTGTTTAGCCATTACATCATNCCTATTACCCGAGACGGAGGACGGGCAGGATCCGGTACTGAGCCAATCAAGCGCGGCCGCCACCGAGGCCTCCTGTGGGTCCCCAAAAGGATTTGAAAAATCGTCCTCGGCGGCGCAAAGGGTGAAACGACCGGTGCCGTCCAGACCTACCTGATGNTAGCCGCCCTCATTCTCACCATTCACAATCTCAAATGCAGTGAGCCTTAAAGCCACGTCGCAATCTTCCCGCTCAAGACCCTCCACCAACTCATGCAAGTCCCAGCGGCCCTGACCCACCTGCTTGCCGTAGGTATTGCCGCCCACCATCACCGCATCGANGTGGGGATGAAGACCATTGATGACGAGCTCGCTGGCGGAGGCNGTGGAGCGCGANGTAATGAAGGCGATGCGAATGGGTGAGAACGTATCTGGGAGTTCGTCAAAAAGACCCCAGTTATCCTGGTCCTCGTTAAATTCTGGGTGCTGGTCGTTCACCTGAATCTTGAAGGAGGGCTCGCCGGTTGCCGTCATACCAGCCAGCAGGTCCATCATGGTATCGGCCACACTCAACAAACCGCCGCCGTTATANCGGAGATCAATGATCANGTCCGTCACACTGGCCTCTTTAAAAAAGGTCGTAGCATCTGTGAGGGAGGGGGAACCGTCCTCTGGTGTCAGTGCNGCATTTATAAACTGCCGAAGGTGCAAATAGCCTACCGGTGCGAGCCCCGAGCGCTCGATCAACATGGGTTCCCCCGCCAGCGCAGGAGGCGACAGTTCGGCTTTCGCAATGGACAACTCAGCCTCGGTACCGTTCAGCTTGAAACGAAAGCCTCTCTCGATACCCACCTCGCGGGGACCAAAAATATCCTCGCTGGTCGCTCCGCGCTCGCTCAGCTGCGCGAGCGTCTCGAACCCGTTACCTGTGTCGACAGCCACAAGTTCCATCCCACGCCTGACGCCGGCTGCCCAGGCGGGCCCGCTTTCGAAAACATCGATAATGAAGAAGCCTGCGGACGTCGAGTTGGAGCGAAAACCAAAGCCAACATAGGCACCCGAGCTGATACTGGTCTCGTCTTCGGTGATCGTGGTCATGTAGGAGAAGCCGCGATCACGCCCGTCATCGATCAAAGGCGCGAGCCGCGCATCCAGATACGCCTGGGCAGATTCATAGCTGGCCTTGTCGACCTCGGCCATCTCGTCGTACCACAGATACCAGCTGTCGGTGACCTCCTCGACAAATTCGATTTGTAGAGGCACATCGCACGTAGCTGACTCCCCGGTGTCCCCTGAGCCATCGCTGCCCGAATCGCCGTTGTCGGCGATCGGAGGCGCAGGAGGTGGCGGGCTACTGCCACCGCCACCTCCGCAAGCCACAAGCAAGAGATAAAAAAGTCCTACAAATAGCGAGTACCTCTTGTGCATCCTTTCACCAATCGCTGAATCGCACGCGGAATGTAGCAAACTCGGCGCCGCAAAAAACTTGGGACTTTTGCAGATAACAATCGCGCTAATTTCATTCTCTGGGGCCGAGATGCTAGGCCCAAATCCGTCGAACTCGCTAATGCGCTGCGAGCGTTGGGTAAATCAGCCCAAACGGGAATCGTCATTACCGAAGGGATTGATCAATAAGCCAAAAGTCGGTGATCTGGAGTTAACATGGGTCAAACCTTAGCAATGGTATTGTATTGCCCGGCACCCGATGCAATGCTCCCGGGTCCCAGCTCCCGGGATGAAGCTGAGCACAGTCAGCGGCCAGTGACAGACCGTCCCTACCCATCCGGGTAGGTGCCGCCTGAGTGCATATCTGTCTAATCCGCTGTCACTCGTCCCTGGCCCTGTTCCGTGTGTTGATCCTCACCACCCCGATAGCCTAAAGTGCNATGGCTTGTTCCGAACAAGTGATCGCGCGCCGCGCGCACTCATAACCATAACGATTTTGTCTCGAGAGGACTCCAACCATGCCGTCAGCCGAAGACCGCTTTGCCATCTCTGAATTGTTGAACCGAATGGCCTACTTCTACGATGAGAATCATCTCGATGATCTCGCCGCCTGCTTTGCGCCCGATGCCGTGATGAGCATGCAGATCGCCGGGGGCGACATGGTGGGGCCATTTGAGGGGCGTGACAGCATCATGGAACTCTACCGCGGCGCCAAATCGAGCCAGACCGATGTGCGCCGTCACGACATCACTAACATCATGTTTGACGCTTCCGGAGATTCGCTGGCGGTNACCTCCTACCTGACCCTGTTCGCGACCGAGAACGCCGAGACCAAGCTGTTGACCACCGGCGTGTACCGCGATCAGGTCGGTCAAATCGATGGTGAGTGGAAGATCACCAGACGCCACATCGATCTCGACAGCGCTTACTGAATCCCTGCCATGAATCTCGGTCGCATCCCAGCCAAAACTGCGCTCCTAGACCCTGAGCGCGAGGCGCTGATCGATATCCCAAACGACCGGCGCATGACCTTTGGTGCGCTTGACGAGCGTGTTCGCCGGCTCGCCAACGCATTCTGTGATGAGCTCAAACTCAACAAGGGTGATCGCGTTGCCATTCTCTCCAAGAACTGCATCCAGTACATGGAGGTGTTCTACGCCTGCGCGCGCTGCGGCCTGATTGCCCAGCCGCTCAACTGGCGGCTGAGCGAGCCCGAGATGGCGCGGATTCTTGAGGATGGCGAGCCCGCCGTATTGATTGGCTCCGAGGAGTATGCAGAGCTCACGGGCAGTCTCGCCAAAGCTGCGAATACCCCAGCAANGCTGGTTTTTACCGCCGCCGCTGACTGCGACTACGAGCAGTTGATCGCTTGNTCGAGCNATGAAGANCCCGCAGCGGCTGCCGGGGTCAGCGGGGATGACCCGGTGCTCATCCTGTACACCGGCGGCACCACCGGTGAGTCCAAGGGCGCTCTGCACTCTCANCACTCGCTTTATATGGGCATGCTGAATCAGTCCATCGCCGAACGCGTCGTACCCACCGACGTGTACATGCTCACCGGGCAGATGTTCCACATTCCGGTGGCACTCGCCATGAATTACATGGCCCACGGCTGCCCCGTGGTGTTGATCAATTTTGACGCCAAGCTGGCACTGGACGTGATTCAACAAGAGCGGGTGTCGGCGTTTCTGGGCATCACCACCATGATCAACTGGATGATGGCGGTCGAGGGATTTGAAGACTACGACCTCAGTAGCCTGCGGAACTTCCAATATGGCGGCGGCCCCATGCCGCGCTCGGTGGTAGAGGCNGCGCTGAAGGCTTTCCCCTGCACCATGATTCAGGGTTACGGCCAGACAGAGGGCATGACCATGACCTTTCTGTCGCAGGAAGATCACCAGCGCGCTATCNCCGGCGACCACCCCGAAAGGTTGGGGTCTTGCGGTCGGGAGGGCTTTGTCTCGGAGATCCGCGTTGTCGACCCCGAGGGCGAGCCCGTGCCCCGAGATGGCCAGACCGCNGGCGAGATAGTCGTGCGCTCCGAGGCCAACATGCTGGGGTATTGGCGCCGACCGGATCTCACCGAGCAGACCCTCCGCGACGGCTGGATGTGGACCGGCGACATCGCCACCTGGGACGAGGAAGGCTACGTTTTCATTGTCGACCGTGCCAAGGACATGATCATCTCCGGCGGCGAAAACATCTACAGCACTCAGGTCGAGGCGGCGATTCACCAGCACCCTGCCGTGCTGGAATCCGCGGTGTTCGGTATTCCCGACGACACCTGGGGCGAGGCCGTTAAGGCCGTGGTCGTCCTGAAACCCGGGCAGACTGCCACCGAGGAAGAGATCATTGCCGAGGCAAGCAAGCATCTGGCCTCCTATCAAAAACCGAAGTCCGTCGACTTCGTGGAGGCACTGCCGAAGGCACCTACCGGCAAGATCCTGAAACGGGATCTGCGCGACCCCTACTGGCAGGACGAGACCCGTCAGGTATGAGCGGACTACTCTCAGAGGATGTGCTGTCGCACATTGGCAAACAGAGCGAGCCCCGGCGGGAGATCGTGACGCGGCGGGACATTCGTAAATATGCGATCGCCACCGACAACCGGCAGGCGAAATACCTCGATGGCGACGTCGCGCCGCCGCTCTTTCATTTGCATTTATTCTGGGACGTCGTCCCGCTCGATGAGCTCTCCCCCGACGGCGTTTCGATTGACTCTCTGCTGCCCAAGTTTCCACTGGAAAAAGCGATGGCGGGCGGACTCGACATCACCTATCACAAGCCGATAAAACCCGGTGATTGGCTCACCGCAACGCGCACCTTAACCGACATCTACGAGAAGGCCGGCCGCAGCGGGCCGCTCATTTTCTACGAGGTGTTGATGGAAGTACGGGACGATGACGACGAACTGGTGGTCACCGAGAAGACCACGAGGATTCTGCGATGAGCCCTGCACCCACCGTCGGCATGGCCATCCCTCAGCGCGAGCACTATTGCGACGAGGTCCAGCAAATGCTCTANAACGCCTCGCTTTGGAACGGGCACCGCATCCATTTTGATATGCCGTACGCCACCGAGGTCGAGGGCTACCCCGGCCTGGTTGTGGCCGGCCCACTGATGGGCGACTGGCTACATCAAGTGGTTGACGAATGGCTAGGGGACGCGGGCATGATCACCGGCATTGAGTACTCCAACCGCATCGCGGCCCTCGTTGGCGAGACGGTGACCGCAGGCGGCACCGTCACGGCCTATAACGGGGGCACCGGCGAGGTGACGCTGGANGTGTTCGTGAAGAACGCGCGCGACGAGGTCCTCACTCCCGGCGTGATCACTGCGCGATTAATGTTGGCGAGCTGAGAGCGATGAGCGTATCGGGGCTGGGGGGAGAGTTTGCGCTGATCGGTATGGCCGAGAGTGCCGTGGGCATCGTGCCGGACAAAAGCCCCCGCGAGCTGTGCGTGCAGGTCACCCTNGATGCCATCAAGGATGCCGGGCTCACNCTCGCTGAGGTCGACGGGCTGATCACATGCAACGCCTTCGCCGAACCCATCATGTATCACGCCGAGGCGGTCGCCGAGTACATCGGCTGGCAGCCTCNACACTGTGTCACCGTCAATACCGGCGGCGGTACCACTTTCATGGCNNTNAANATGGCNGCGGCCGCCATNCAGGCAGGCATGGCAGACACNATCGTCGTGGCNATGGCAGATAGCCTNCGCAGCTTCATGACCCGCGATCAGGCGATGNTGGTGCANTCGAGCTCTGGNCACCCCCACTANGAACAACCCTATGGACCTACTGTCCCTGCTTATTACGCGCTGATCGCCCGCGCGCACATGGACCAGTTCGGCACCACCGAGGCCCAGTTTGCCGAGGCCGCTGTGTCTTGCCGGGCCTGGGCCAGCCAGCACCCCAAAGCGCAGATGCGCGACCTCATCTCGGTCGAAGACGTAATGAACTCCCGTGCAATCGCCGACCCGCTCAAAGTTCTGGATTGCTCGCTGGTCTCCGATGGCGGAGCGGCGGTGGTGATCACCCGCAAAGACCGTGCAAAAGATGGACCCCATAAGCCCGTCACCCTGCTGGGTTACGGCGAGGGGCACGCCTACGAACACATCAGCCAGGCCAAAGACTTGACGACGTCTGCCGCAGTGCGCTCGGGTCGTGCCGCATACGCCGAGGCGGGGCTCACGCCCGACGATATTGATCTTTTGCAGCTCTATGACTGCTTCACCCCTGCGCTGCTCATGCAAATCGAGGATCTCGGCTTTTGCGGCAAGGGTGAGGGCGGCGCCTGGTTGGCCAGCGGCATCAGCCGACCCGGAGGCAGCAAACCCATGAATACCCACGGCGGCATGCTGTCCTATTGTCATCCGGGCAACCCCGGAGCGATGTTCGGCCTGACCGAGGCAATCACCCAGATGCGGGGCGACGCGGGTGAACGGCAACTGCCCAAGATGCACNCGGCACTGTGTCATGCGCAGGGCGGCATTATGTCGAGCCACGCTACTATCATTCTGGGTGTGGAGGACTGACCTTGGCCAAGCCTGTCCCCCGCCCCACGCCGACCGAGCAGCCTTTTTACGATGCCTGCGCGGCGGGCAAGTTGGTGCTGCAGCGCTGCCAGAGCTGTGGTCATGTACTGTTTTATCCGCGCACCCACTGCGATGCTTGCCAGAGTGATCAGTTGGTATGGGAAAACGCCAGTGGCGCCGGCACCATTGCCAGTTACACGGTGGTGCGTCGGGGCGTTTCTGCCGACTTTGAGGCCCCCTATGTGATTGCGCTGATCGACCTCGCCGAGGGCCCGCGCATGATGAGTCAGGTCGTCGACACGGGCCCCGACGCGCTGGCGGTGGGGCTCTCGGTCAGGGTGGACTTTGCAGCGTGGTCAGAAGACATCACACTGCCGGTATTTCGTTTACACCCCGCACCTAATGGCGCGGACGCCTGAGAACAGGCGCTGCCCAAGAGAGAAGACGATGAATAGCAAGATGATTCCCGTTGCCGTCATTAACCCCGATGCACCCGCTGACAGTTTGGAGGCCAAACAGCCCGTCATCGACAATGGCGCAGAGATTTACGGCAAAGAAGGCTACTTCAGCGCGGAGCAAATGCAGCGCGAGTGGGACAAGATCTGGACCGAGANNTGGCTCATTGCCGGGGTCAGTACCGACCTACCTGAAGTCGGCGACTACTTTTTATTCCGGGTCCGCAGTGAGTCGATCATCGTCACCCGCACCGAGGACGGGATCAAAGCGTTTTATAACGTGTGCCCCCACCGAGGCGCCCGACTATTAACCGAGGAGCGCGGCAACAAGAAGGTCTTTGTCTGCCCCTTCCACAGTTGGAGCTTTCGCAATAACGGGGAGCTGCGCACCATCACCGATGAGGAAACCTTTCAGGAGCCAGTGATTTGCCACCGACCCGGACTCACGCCGGTGGCCTGTGAAGCGCACGCAGGGCTGATCTTCGTCAGCATGGCTGACACCCCGCCCCCGCTCAAAGAGGCCATTGGCCTCCCCGAGGGCTACCTCGAGAACTACCAGATCGACCAGATGCGGGTGGTGCGCCACGTGCGAAGCGAATGGGGCTCGAACTGGAAAGTGGGCGTCGAGGCGTTTTACGAGAGCTATCACTTGCACGCGGTTCACCCCGAAACCCGCGGTGTCATGGGCGATTTGAACGTGCAATACGACTGCTACCCCAATGGCGCCAGCCGCATGATCGTGCCGCTGGGGCAACCCAGTCCGCGTCAGGCAGACCAGACCACGGTCAATGAAGGGCTGCAGTTCATGTTGCAGGAGACGGGCGTAGATCCCGCCGGTTTCACCGGCACCGCCGCCGATGTGCGCGCCGCGATTCAGCAGGCCAAGCGGGAGCGGTCTGATCGCCTTGGCCTGGGTTATGAGCGCTTCACCGATGGCCAGCTTTCAGATAGCTGGGCGACCGGAATCTTCCCGAATGTACAAATAGGCTGCCACCCCGAGGCCATTTTCTTGATGCGCTTCATCCCCCACGATACTGACCCCGAGCGCTTTTGGTACGACACCATGACGCTGATGTTCCCGGTGGATGATCCCAACTACTGCCCGCCTGCGTGGATGGGCCTACCCGAAGGCACGGATGTCACCGGTAGCGTGCGACCCGAGACGGAGAGCTTTCTTATCGACGAAGACCCGGGTCTCGGCCTGGTGTTGAGCCAGGACGCGGCGTTTCTGCCCTCGGTGCAGGAAGGCATGCGCAGCAAGGCGTTCAAGGGACAACTCTGGGGCGAGCAGGAGCAGCGGCTGCGGCATTTCCATGTCGAATTGGAACGGTTGAAGAACCAAAATCCAGCCCAAATCGTATGCGGACTCATTGACGAGATCAGGATTGATTTCAACCTCTCCGTTCACCTCTGTTATTGTTCCAGAGAAAGGTGCGGTGAAAGCGATCTTTTCGTCAGCAGTCCAGAGCGAAAACATGTCTTGCCCTTCATCAACAACGGTTTCTGCTTGTGGGAGAATGACCCGGAGGACTTCTCCTATTTCAACGCCCATAAATTCGCTGATTCCGACCATAATTTTCTCATCATCTTTTTCCTGATACCACAGGTGGTCAATCGAGTACTT
>FUFK010038576.1_pt1 | contig 12340 bp, 13 predicted proteins | sample 1021851 | NCBI WGS metagenome assembly FUFK01 (sample SAMEA51879418, study PRJEB19060) | metagenome
TTGCCGTTGAAATGTCATATGCGGTAGTTAATATATGTTCGATAACTGCATCCGTTGTTCCTTCACTTTTTAAAGTATACATTTTTGTTCCATCATTGTTAAATGTAAGTCCATAATAAGTGGCTGTATCGATTGATTTGCTTTGCACAAAGGTTGGCTCCGCTATAGCTTTAGAAAAAAATAAAGCTAAAAAAAATACAATGTAATGAATTTTATAAATACTTTTCACAATTAATCATTAATAATTTAATAAATTCAAAAAATGAGTGTTAAAAATGTTAAAACATTACAATTCAAATGTCTAGGTAGGACAAAATTCATGATGAATATATATCTTTAATAGTTATTATTATTNAATGAAAAGCAATATTGTTAAATCTCACTTAAAAAAAAAGTCACAGGCAAAGCTTGCTTTATCAATCAGCCTATTTATTGTGCTTTTAACCGCAACTGGATACCTCTTTAATTCTAAAGAAGTAATTTTTCTATTTTATATTTTTTGTTTTGTATTTATCTACAATTTAGTAATCCAATTTTTATTAGAAAAATTTGATATTAAATCATGATTAAAACACTTATTAAATTAAAGGTATTAAAATTTATACTAATAGGTGGTGTATCAACAGCTTATACTTTTAAGAAATATTGTGACCAAAAAAATAAAGAAAAAGTAAAAAAAGACAATAAACCATTGCTTCTTACTCGATAAAAATTTTCTATTATTTATAGTAATATGAATAATGAAAAAAAAACTTACAATCGTAATTTTTACTGATTTAGATGGATCTCTTTTGCACAGAGATACTTTTGAATTTGATAGCATCAAAGATTATATAAAAAGTCTTATAAATAAAGGTGTAATTATTATTCCAAATTCTAGCAAAACAGAGAAAGAAATTGAAAAATTCAATGAAGAGCTTGGAGTAAATCTACCTTATATCTCAGAAAATGGATCATCTATTCATGGATTAAATTTAATCACGTCTAACTTTCCAGATAAACTTGTTCTTAGTAGAGATAAAGAGGAATTACTGAAGATTTTTGAAAATAAGGTCCCTGAAAAATTAAAGGAGAAATGTTTACAAATTTCAAAAATGAGTAAAAAAGAAAAAGAAAATATATTGGGGCAAAAAGATGAAAAGCTTAAAGATGCTTTAAATAGAAAATATACTTTACCTTTTTTATTTAATGGGGACAAAAATGAAAAAAATAGATTACTAAAAATATTAAATTCAAATTCTTTAACTCTTCAGGAAGGTGGGCGTGTATCTAATCTTTGTGATAATATTAACAAAGTTAAATCAATGAATAGAGTTATAAAAATTTTAAAAAAAACTGAGGATAAAATTAAGACAATAGCAGTTGGTGACAATTTCAATGATTTAGAAATGCTAAGAAACTGTGATATTCCTTGTTTAGTATTTAATGATCAGTTTACGTTAGATCAAATTAATATTGAAAATCTTGTATTTTCAAACAAGCCATCACCTGAGGGCTGGGCTGATGTGATTAAAATGGCCCTAGTTAAATTAGGCTTTAAAGACTAAAAAACCGCATGAGTGATTTTTCACAAAATGGAGTAATCTCCACCTTGCATGACTTTGGCACAAAGTCTACTTCAGTTATTGAAAGTGAATTATTAAAATTTTCCGAACAGAGAAAAATGGAATTAATTTTACCGTGTCTTTATTCTGAATTAGAGGGTACAGCTCTACCTAAAATAGTTGAAGAGATTAGTAAAACTAAATATCTAGATCACATAATTATTGGATTAGATAAAGCTAATGAAACACAAGCCAAAAAAGCTTGGAAATTTTTTAAAAAATTAAAAACTCCTTTTTCTATTCTTTGGAACGATGGTCCAAAGTTAAAAAAACTTGATCAAGAGCTCAAAAAAAATAATCTTGCACCAAGTGAACTTGGTAAAGGAAGAAATGTTTGGTATTGCATTGGTATGTGTATAGCAAGAGATAGTGCTCGTTCAGTTGCCTTACATGATTGTGATATTAAAACTTACGACAGAAGAATGCTTGCAAAACTTTTTTATCCTGTAGTTAATCCACTTTTTAACTTTGAATTTTGTAAAGGATACTATCCAAGAGTGGCTAATGACAAAATGAACGGCAGAGTAGCTAGGTTACTTGTTTTTCCATTTTTAACTGCGCTAGAAAAAACTATTGGTAACAGTGATTATCTAGAGTTCATGAAATCTTTTAAATATCCTTTGGCGGGTGAATTTTCTTTTAGAAGAAATGTTTTACCAGAGCTAAGGATATCGTCAGATTGGGGTATTGAAGTTGGTATTTTATCAGAAATGCAAAGAAGTTTTTCACCACAAAATATTTGTCAGGTTGATCTAGCTGATACTTACGACCATAAACATCAGATTCTTTCAATCGATGATGAAACAAAAGGATTATCTAGAATGTCTATCGATATTATTAAAACTTTTATAAAAAAACTAGCTACTCAAGGTAATACTTTCAGTAGAGAAAAATTTAGATCATTGAAAGCTACATATTACAGATCAGCACTTGATTTAATTGATATTTATAGAAGTGATGCATATATGAATGGACTTAAATTTGATTCACATACTGAAGAAAAAGCTGTAGAGTTATTTGCAATAAATATTATGAAAGCTGGAGAAGCTTTTATATTAAACCCAATGGATACACCTTTTATACCTACATGGAGCAGAGTAAAAAGTGCTATACCAGATTTTCTTGGAAGGTTAGAAAAAGTAGTAAATGAAGATAATAAAAGATACACTTGATGTTATCTCAAATAACCCAAAAAAAAATAAGATCTAAACTAAAAAATATTTATCAGCCCTCTTCTTTAAGATCAGAAATTAATTTGATAAATAAAGAGATAATCCAAATCATAAGAAATTTTAATATTAAAAACCCCAAAAAAAACAAAATAATTTCTGAAAAAACAACTATGGTGATTTGCTATGGTGATAGTTTACAATCTAATAATCAAAAATATCTGATTAAAAATTTTCAAAACTTTTATCAAAAAAAATTAAAAAAATATTTTGATACTATTCATTTTTTACCATTCTATCCATCTAGCAGTGACAGTGGATTTGCAGTTAAAGATCATTATAAAGTTGATAACAAAATTGGCACTTGGTCAGATTTAAGAAATATTTCTAAAAAATGCGATATCATGGCTGATATAGTAATTAATCATTCATCAGCTCGAGGTCTTTGGTTTAAGAATTTTTTGAAAGAAAAAAGACCAGGAAAAAATTATTTTTTAACAGTGGGCTCTAAATTTAATACCTCAAAAGTAGTAAGGCCTCGAGATCATAAATTACTCAAGAAAATTGATTTCTTTAATAAAAAGGACTTTCTGTGGAGAACTTTTAGTCCCGATCAAATTGATCTAAATTTTTATAATCCTAATGTTCTTTTAAGATTTATCAAAATCATGATTAACCTCATAAATCATGGTATTACAATTTTTAGATTAGATGCGATCGCTTATCTTTGGAAACAAAGTGGCACCAAGTGTATTAATCTCAAACAAACACACGAAATAGTTAAGCTTCTAAGAATTATTTGTAATAATTTAAAAGTTAAAACTTTAATAGTGACTGAAACAAATTTACCCGAAAAAGAAAATCTGAGTTATTTAGGTAAAAATGATGAAGCAAATTGGATTTACAATTTCTCACTACCTCCGTTACTCATACATGCATTTTTATTTGAAGACAGTTCTTACTTGGTAAAATGGAGTAAGAATTTACCTAAATTAACAAATGACAATTGTTATCTTAACTTTATAGCATCACATGATGGTATTGGTATAAGACCTACCGAAGGAATTTTAAATAACAACACACTTAAAAAATTTCTCAAGCGACTCAAAAAAAATGGCTCTAAATTCTCTTTTAGAAAAATTGATAAGAAATCAAAAAAAGTTTATGAGGCTAACATCACAATTTTTGATGCCCTTAAAAAAAGTGATTATGATAAAAAAGGTAAATTCTTATTAGAAAGATATATTTCAGCACACGCGATCATGATTGCTTTTGAAGGAGTTCCAGCAATTTACTTTAATTCATTGTTCGGTACTTCTAATGATGAAGCAAAATTTGTAATTACTGGGAATAACAGAGATGTTAATAGATATAAATGGAATATACAAAATATTTTAAATAAACTTAAAAATAAAGATTCAAAACAAAGTAATTTTTATCAAAATATTACTCATTTATTAAATATAAGAAGAAAACAAAAAGCATTTCATCCTAACGGTGCAAGATATAATTTAAATTTTGGCTCAAAAATTTTTGCGTTTAAAAGAGTAAGTTTAGATAAAAAACAATCTATAATTTGTATTACAAATCTGTCATCAAAAATACAAAATATCACGTTAAATAAAACTTATCTTCGCTGGAAAAATTTAATTAAACTACAAAGTAAATTTGATAAACAATTAGTATTGGGGCCTTTTGAAACTATTTGGCTAAGTAATAAATGAATATCAAATTAAAGTTTAAAGTTTTTACAATGAACTCTTTTGAGCGGGTGTTGACTATCTTCCTCATAGATTACATCAATTTTTTCAAAATATTCTGATAAACTATCTAATTGATATCGCTCAGTTGAAATATCAAAAATAAACTCAGTATTTTGGGTACACACCCTTCTTAATAAATCTAGATAATTTTCTAATGGATAATGAAAAGCCATTGATTTTATAGATAAGACTAGATCCATTTTTTTATTAATATCGATTTTTTCTTCAGCATTTTTAATAAAAATTTGTTCATCTAGTATATTATTTGCAAGAAGAACTTTTTTGGTTTCATTAAGATTATTGTAGCTTTCATAGTTTTTTGAAAATCCATATTTTATTTTAAGATCAACTTTATTCTTATCAATTAAGAAAAAATTTGGTTTTTCATATTTTTGGGCCAAAAAAATATCTAAAATCGCTAAACCACAACCAATATCTAAGATGTTTGAAGCATTTGTTGGTAAAAAATTTTTTATTGTCTCATATTCTTTTTCAAATAAATTTTGCACAGACTCATCTAGATTTTGATTTTGAAAAAAATGCACAAAAAAATTCGTAAATAAGAAACGTCCAAACCGTTTGCGTAATATTTTTTGTTTTTCGGAAAGAAGTTCGTTTCTTTGTAGAAGAATAAGTTTTTTTGATTTCTTATTTAATTTAATCAACTTAACAATGCTTTTTGTAAATATTTGTTATCTAAATCACAATCTTTATAACCCTGTTTAACAATATTTAAATAACGTTCTGTTGGAAATCTAAATGGAGTTTTTTTTACCATTGTATAAGTCATAACTTTTTTACCATAATAAAAAAAATAATATTTCTTATATAAAACAGGAAAATCCTCATATACATCTAATTTTTTTTCATCACTTTTTGAAATCTCGTACAAACCTCCTGGCACTATTGAGTTTTTTTTAAACTCTATATCAGCAGCACGATATTTACTTCTAAATGTAAGTTTAAAGTTTTTTAAATTTATTTTTTTTATAAAAATACTGTCCTTACATCTTCTTTTCATTTGAAAATGATGCAAATTACTACCATATGCAAAATATAGCATTATCGATCTACAACTTCTATTTTCTTTTCTTTGACGAATTCTAAGATTTGAGAATTACAATTATCAATTTTTGATTGATCTTCAGATCTAATAACAATAGAAACACCAAGCTTACCTGCATGAAAAAAAGGATAGCTACCTATTTCAACTTCTTTATTTTGATCTTGAATTTGAGTAATGGAATTTGCAATTTCACTCTCAACAGTTTTAAGACTTATTGTATGACTTAATATAGGTTCACCACCAACAATTCTATTTTTTAAACCACCTAACATCGATTTTAAAATTGATGGCACCCCTGGTAAACAAAATACATTTTCAACATTAAATCCTGGTGCACCACTTGTTGGATTAAGAATTAATTTTGCATTTTCTGGCATCCAAACCATTTTTTGTCTTCCCTCATTAAATTCACCGGGTTGATAGTAAGCCTCTAATATCTTAAAGGCCTCTTTGTTTATTTCATATTTCAATCCAAAAGCTTTAGAAACTGACTCTGCCGTAATATCGTCATGGGTAGGTCCAATACCGCCAGAGGTAAAAACATAATCATTTTCTTTTCTTAAAAGATTTAGAGTATCAACAATTTTTTTTTCAACATCAGGAATTACTCTAACTTCAGCAACTTTAACACCAATTGAGTTTAACCAAGTTGCAAGTGTACTTGTATTGGTATCTTGTGTTCTTCCAGAAAGAATCTCATTTCCTATAATTAATATTGCTGCATTAACTTTTATGTTTTTTGTCATTTTATATGTATAATTTGAAAATGGAATTTACCAAGTCTTTATTAAAAGGCAAATTAATCAAAAGATATAAGCGTTTTTTTGTAGATGTAAAATTAAATAATGAAACGGTCACAGCTCATTGTCCTAATACAGGTTCAATGAAAGGTCTGCTAGATGTAGACAATGATGTTTATCTTCTAAAAAATGATGACCCTAAACGAAAGTTAAAATATAGCTTGGAAATAATAAAGGCACATCGAAACTTGGTTGGTGTGAACACTCACATGGCTAACAAAATAGTAAATCACGCCTTAAAGAATAATTTAATCAAAGAATTAAAAGATCAAGATAGTATTAAAGCAGAAGTTTTTTTTAATAAAGAAACAAGATTTGATTTTTTAGTAGAAAAAAAAAGAAAAAAAAGCTTTATTGAAGTAAAAAATGTAACCCTTTTTAGAGATAAAAAAACAGCAGAATTTCCAGATGCTGTCACCGATAGAGGTTCTAAGCATTTACTTACCCTTATTGATGCCATAAAAAAAGGTTATAAAGCATACTTAATTTTTTTGGTACAAATCCAAAATATGGAAAATTTTAAAGTTGCTAAAGATATTGATAACAAATATTACGAAAACTATCTTATTGCTAAAAGGGCTGGTGTAAATTTTCTAGCTTATAGATGCAAGATAGATAAAAAGAAAATTATAATTGAAAAAAAACTAAAAATTATTGATGAGTGATTATTCAGAAAAATTTGAAAAAATGAGGATTGCAGGAAAGCTTGCTTCCAGCACACTCGATATGTTGACTGACAATATCAAAGCAGGTATTAGCACAGCTCACATTGATAAACTTGGTTATGAGTTCATAAGAGATAATGGAGGTTATTCTGCTCCTCTATACTATAGGGGTTTTAAAAAATCTCTATGCACATCATTAAATCATGTTGTTTGTCATGGTGTTCCATCTGAAGATAGGATTTTAGAAGAAGGGGATGCTGTCAATGTCGATGTGACAGCAATTATAAATGATCATTACGGTGATACTAGTAGAATGTTTTGTATTGGAAAACCATCAGTTAAATTAGATAATCTAATCAACGCCACATATGACTCTATGATGAGTGCAATTAAAATATTAAAACCAGGTATCAAGCTTGGTGATATAGGGCATGCAATTCAATCACATGTTGAAGAACAAGGTTTTTCTGTTGTAAGAGATTTTTGCGGTCATGGTATAGGCACATCATTTCATGAGTCACCAAATATATTGCACTATGGTAATAAGAATACAGGAATGCCTGTGAAAACTGGAATGACTTTTACAATTGAGCCAATGATTAACGCTGGTAAATTTAATGTGAAGACACTTAATGATGGTTGGACTGCTGTGACTAAAGATAAATCTTTGTCAGCGCAATTTGAACATACTGTTGGTATAACAGAAAATGGTTATGAAATCTTTACAGAATCTGTTAAAGGTTATTCAAAGCCCCCATATAATAATTAATGATTAAAAGATATTCTCGAAAAGAACTTACTGATATTTGGTCCGAAGATAACAAATACAAAATTTGGCTAGATGTAGAAATAGCTGCTGCACAAGCAATGGAAAAATTAGGACAAATACCNAGAGGNGTATCATCGGTTGTTAGAAAAAAAGCAAAAATTAACGTAAAANGAATTCATCAAATCGAGGCAAAAGTAAAACATGATGTCATTGCGTTTTTAACTTCTGTAACAGAAAAAGCTGGTATTAAAGCAAGATATTTACACCAAGGAATGACTTCATCTGACGTTGTTGATACAAGCTTTAATATTCAATTAGCTCAATCGGGTAAAATCCTGCTAAAAGATTTGGATGAAATTTTAAGAGTACTTAAAAAACAAGCTAAAAAATATAAATTCACTCCATGTATGGGTAGAAGTCACGGTATCCATGCTGAACCAATTACTTTTGGATTAAAATTAGCTTCTTACTATGAAGAATTTAAAAGAAATAAGAAAAGATTAATTAGTGCAATTGATGAGATTTCCACATGTGCAATTTCAGGAGCTGTAGGAACTTTTGCAAATATAAATCCAAATGTTGAAAAGCATGTTGCTAAAAAACTTAAATTAAAAGTCGAGCCAATATCAACACAAATAATTCCAAGAGATAGACATGCTTATTATTTTTCAGTTTTAGGAATTATAGCAGGATCAATTGAGAGAGTTGCTACAGAAATTAGACATTTGCAAAGAACAGAAGTTTATGAATTACAAGAATATTTCTCTAAAAGTCAAAAAGGTTCTTCAGCAATGCCTCATAAAAAAAATCCAATATTAAGTGAGAATCTTACTGGCCTATCTAGAATGGTTAGAAGTGCAGTAATCCCTGCCCTTGAAAATATTGCTCTTTGGCATGAAAGAGATATTTCTCATTCAAGTGTAGAGAGAAATATAGGACCTGATGCTAACATAACTCTAGATTTTGCCTTAGTAAGATTAGCAAATATTTTAAATAATATGATTGTTTATCCAAAAAAAATGTTAATAAATTTAAATCTGACGAAAGGATTAATTTTTTCTCAAGAACTAATGCTTGAACTTACCAAAACTGGTTTAAGTAGAGAAAAATCTTACAAAATGGTTCAAAATTATGCAAAAAAATGTTTTGCTGAAAATTTAGATTTATTTGATGTCATTCAGTCTGATAAATATATTATGAAAAATATTTCATTAAAAAAGTTAAAGTTAATTTTTAGTTATTCGAAACATTTTAAAAATGTAAATTTTATTTTTAGAAGAGTATTTAAATAATGAAAAAAGGCAAAAAACTTTATGAAGGAAAAGCAAAAATAATTTATGCGACTTCAGATAAAAATTTAGTAATTCAATATTTCAAAGATGATGCGACAGCATTTAATAATCAAAAAAAAAGTACTATAGAAGGTAAGGGAGTTTTAAATAATCGTATTTCAGAACATATTCTCTCAAATTTATCTCAAATTGGAATTAAAAATCATTTAGTAAAAAGGCTTAATATGAGAGAACAGATAATTAAGTTAGTTGAAATAATTCCAATAGAGTTCATTGTTAGAAACGTAGCAACCGGATCAATAACAAAGAGGCTGGGTATAGAAGATGGAACTGTTTTAAAAGAACCATTGATTGAATATTGTTACAAGGACGACTCTCTTGGAGATCCTCTGATAGCTGAAGATCATATTTATGCATTTGAATGGGCAACAAAAAAAGAGATAGAAAAGGTTAAAAAAATGATCTTAAGAATAAATGATTTTATGATTGGAATGTTTAGGGGAGTTGGTATCAAACTAATTGATTTCAAATTAGAATTTGGAAGATTAAAAGTTAATGGAAAAAATGAAATTATTCTAGCAGATGAAATTAGTCCTGATACGTGTAGATTGTGGGACTCTATCACTGAAAAAAAACTTGATAAAGATAGATTTAGAAAAGATTTAGGCGATCTCATACCTGCTTATACTGAAGTTGCAAAAAGACTAGGTATTCTTCATGAGCAATCNAATGTATCTGCTGTNAATGTTACTAAATTATCCTCAGTCAAAAAAAAAAATAAATGAAAATATCTGCAATAATTACACTTAAAAAAGATGTATTAGATCCCCAAGGTAAAGTTATCCATCAAACCTTAGACGGCATGGGTTTTAAAGATATAAATGAAGTTAGACAGGGAAAATATTTTGAAATTGAAGTAAAGGAAGAAGATCCTGAAAAAGCAAAAGATTTAGTCGAGAATATGTGTAAAAAACTTTTGGCGAATCTTGTTATTGAAAATTATAAGATTATTGGAACACAATAATTAATGAAATCATCTGTAATAACCTTTCCTGGTTCAAATTGTGATCGAGACATGGACGTTGCGTTGAAGAAATTTGGATTTAAAAATACAATGGTTTGGCATCATGATAATGAATTACCAAAAAGTGATTTAGTTGTTCTACCTGGTGGGTTTTCTTATGGTGATTATCTTCGTTGTGGCAGCATGGCTGCTAAATCAAAAATAATGCAATCAGTCATCAATTTTGCAAAATCTGGTGGTTTGGTCATGGGTATTTGTAATGGATTTCAAATATTAGTTGAAACTGGATTGGTGCCTGGAGTGCTACTTAGAAATAAATATTTAGAATTTATCTGTAAAAACGTTTTTGTAAAATTAGATAACAAAGAAAATACTTACTTTAAAAATCTTGATAAAAAAGTTTTAGAATTTCATATTGCTCATAACGAGGGAAACTACTTTTGCACAAAGGATCAATTAAAAGAAATTGAAGATAATAANCAAATAGCAATTTATTATTGTAATAATGAGGGTAAAGTTGAGGATCAATATAACCCAAATGGATCATTAAAAAATATTGCAGGAATTTTTAATAAAGAAAAAAATGTATTGGGAATGATGCCACACCCAGAAAGAATGATTGATCAAAGTTTATCTGGTGAAGATGGCTCAATTTTCTTTAAAAATCTAATTAATAATATCAAATAATGGAAGTTAACGAACAAATAGCAATAGACCACGGTCTTAAGAAAGATGAATATAAAAAAATTTGTGATCTATTAAAAAGATCGCCGAATCTTACAGAACTTGGAATTTTTTCTGCAATGTGGAACGAACACTGTTCATATAAATCTTCAAGACTTCATTTAAAAAAACTGCCTACAAAAGGAAAAAAGGTAATTCAAGGACCAGGGGAAAATGCAGGTGTCATAGACATTGAGGATGGTGATGCAATAGTTTTTAAAATTGAAAGCCATAATCATCCTTCCTTTATTGAACCATACCAAGGAGCTGCAACAGGAGTTGGGGGGATTATGAGGGATGTATTTACAATGGGAGCAAGACCAATAGCAAATTTAAATTCAATACATTTTGGATCACCACAGCATAAAAAGACAAAAAATCTTTTACGTGGGGTGGTGCATGGAATTGGAGGATATGGAAATTGTATGGGAGTTCCAACAATAGCTGGGCAAACATCCTTTGATAGTTCTTACAACGGAAATATTTTAGTGAATGCAATGACATTGGGTCTTGTTAAAAAAAATAAGATTTTTTACTCTAAAGCTGCAGGTTTAAATAAACCTGTAATCTATGTCGGATCAAAAACTGGAAGAGATGGTATTCATGGAGCTAGTATGGCCTCTGCAAGTTTTGATGAAAAGATTGAGGAAAAAAAACCTACAGTCCAAGTAGGAGATCCATTTACAGAAAAACTACTTTTAGAAGCATGTTTAGAATTAATGGCTGGAGACTCAATTATAGCTATTCAAGATATGGGTGCAGCTGGACTAACATCATCAAGTATTGAAATGGCCTCAAAAGGAAATCTGGGTATCGAAATTAATCTAGATAAAGTTCCTTGTAGAGAAACAAAAATGACACCTTATGAAATAATGCTTTCTGAAAGCCAAGAAAGAATGCTTATTGTTTTAGAAAATGGAAAAGAGGATTTAGCAAAAAAAATATTTGATAAATGGAATTTAGATTTTGCTATAATTGGTAAAACAACTAATACAAAAAAAATTGAACTATTTTTTGATAACAAGCAAGTTGCTAACATACCCGTTAAAACTTTAGTTGAAGACTCACCAATGTATAATCGAAAATGGAAAAAAGCTAAATTACCAAAAAAAAATAAAATTAAAAAAGATATTTATAAGAAATTAAATATAAAAGATGTTTTAAAAAAAATTTTATCCAATCAAAATATTTGTAGTAAAGAATGGATATGGAGACAATATGATCATACAGTTATGGGAGATACAATCCAAAAACCTGGAGGAGACTCTGGTGTTGTGAGAGTTCATGGCACAGATAAAGCCGTAGCTGCATCTGTTGACTCTTCAGCTGTTTATTGTTGGGCACATCCCCTTACCGGTGGCAAACAGGTTGTTGCAGAGAGTTGGAGAAACTTAATATCTGTGGGAGCCAAACCAATCGCTATAACCAATTGTCTAAATTTTGGTAATCCAGAAAATAAAGAAGT
>FUFK010057517.1_pt1 | contig 12338 bp, 13 predicted proteins | sample 1021851 | NCBI WGS metagenome assembly FUFK01 (sample SAMEA51879418, study PRJEB19060) | metagenome
AATCTTGATTTGATAACTTCAAATGTCGATTTGTCTGGTCTGGAGGTCGAAACAGCCGGGGATAGTGATAGGGCATTTATTCTAAAGGTAAAATTAGCCTCTTATTTAAATGATTCTGGAGCAATATACGATTACATACTTATAGATTGCCCACCATCTCTAAGTTTGTTGACAGTCATGGCTCTCGTATGCTCAAACTCACTCTTAGTCCCTCTTCAAACAGAATTTTTTGCCTTAGAAGGATTAACGCAATTGATGAAAACAATTGATCGGATAAAAATTAATTTAAATCCTAAGTTAGAAATTCAAGGGATACTTTTAACAATGTATGATAGAAGAAACAAGTTATCATCACAAGTTGAACAAGAAGCAAGAAATTATTTTAAGGAAAAAGTATATCAAACAGTAATTCCACGTAATGTAAGATTATCCGAAGCACCTTCTCATGGTGTACCTGTTTTAATTTATGATAAAAATTGTCCGGGAAGTAAATCATACTATAGTTTTACAGATGAATTTATTCATCAAGAAAGTCATATAGGGAGCGCAGCTTAGTGAATAAAATTAAAAAAGGTCTTGGTAGAGGCTTATCATCTTTAATTGGTGAAACAAAGATCGAAAAAAATACAAATAAATTATCTATTGGTGATCTTTATCCAAATAAATTTCAACCTAGGAAAATTTTTGATGAAGATAGTTTGAATGATTTAGAAAAATCAATAAAAGAAAGAGGTATTATTCAACCAATTATTGTCCGAAAATCTGATCAAAATTTAAAATATGAGATCATAGCTGGAGAAAGACGTTGGCTCGCAGCTCAAAAAGCAGGTCTACATGAAGTACCAGTTGTAGTTACTGAAGCTGATGATTTAAAATCTTTGGAATTTGCAATTGTTGAAAATGTTCAAAGAAATGACCTTAACCCACTAGAGGAAGCACAAGGGTACCAAAGATTAATAAATGATTTTTCTTATGACCAAGAAAAGGTTTCGAAATTTATTGGGAAAAGTAGAAGTTATATTACAAATTGCTTAAGAATTTTAACTCTACCAAGTGATGTGTTGAGTCTAATTGAGACAAAAAAGCTATCTACTGGTCATGCTAAGATATTGGTTGGTCTTGAAAATGCAAGTTTTGTTGCACAAAAGATTATTGAAAAAAAACTTTCTGTTCGTCAATCAGAAAATTTTGTTAAAATTTTCAAAAAGAAAAAAAGTTCTTATATTCGTTCAACAGACCCAAATATTCAAAATCTTGAAAAATTAATCTCTGATAAGATAGGTCTAAATGTTTCAATCAAAAACAATAAAAAAAACAAAGGGACAATTACATTTGTTTATCATGATATTGAACAATTAAACAAAATAATCAATATTATTAAATCTAATTATTAGTATCAGAGCGACTTTTTTCTAAAATAAAATTGGTAATAATTAATATTGAATTGTTGTGGTTTTTTTTAACTTGAAGTTCGATGTTATTGATACTCTCTATTAGTTCTTTTATTTTCTTTGGCCTCCATTTACTTAGTTGAACTTTAACTATATCTTTATCTTTCCAGAAAATTGGTGGTTTAGCCGAATTTATTGTTTTGTTAATATCTTTATTTTGTTCAAGTTGAATCGCAAGCTTAAGAATTTTTTTGGCTTTTGCTAAAAAAGTTCTTAGAATAATTATATAATCTTCAGTATTATAATTATTTTCATTAAGAATATTTATTATTCTAGCTTGATTTTTTGCTAAACAATTATCTATTACTTCAGATAACCCAAAATTTTCACTTAAATTTACCAATTTTATTATTTCTTGAGATGATACTTTCTTTTTTTCTTTTGCAAAATTCTTGATTTTATAAAGTTCATTTTTTAAGTTGTTCCTATCTCCATTACATTTTTCAACAATTAAATTCATATTTTGTTGTGAGATTGAAATATTTTCTTTTCTGAGGAAAGTTGAAGTCAATTTTATGAGAGTATTATTATTATCTGGGTATGTGGGAATACAAACTAAATTTTTATTTTTTTCAAAAAGAGATCTAAGTTTTGATCTCGAATCTAAAGCACCAGCATTTATGATAATCTTAGTATTATTGATATTTCTTTCAATTAAATCTTGAATTAAACTATAAATTTTATCAGATGCTCTATTTATTAATATGATTTTAGCACTATCAAACAATGAACCAGATAATAAATTTTCATAAAAAGACTCAACTTGGTCTTTAATTTGGTTTTCATCATAATTGAAAACATTTCCTTTTTTTTTTTTTAAAATTTCATTTATACACTCATCTTTTAAGCCTTCATTTTTACCGTATAATAAGTAAAATATTGTATTTTCTTGAACCTTATTGAGTTCAAATGATTTTAAAATCATTAGTTTACAGCCAATTTAAGTATCAGTTTTTGTGAAATTGAGTTAGCTAGATTTTTCCTGATAGTTCGTTCATAATTTTTTTCTTCATACATATCGGTCATTTTTTTAAAATTGAATTTTTCATTTATTGAAAAATTTTCAGAATTATTTTCTTTCTGAATTGTAAACTTTGTAATTACATTGACCTGATAGTCAGTTATCCTTCCAGCAGCATTTTTAGCTAAAATATTCTTAGTATATTTTGTATCAAAACTGACATTAAGGATTTTGTTAGAGCTTTCTTCACTATTTCTTTTAATCATCGTAGCAATAAAATTGTTTATTTCTTTATCACCAGTAACACTTGTTACAATTATTTTATAATTTACTTTATTTTGGTTTGAAAAAACTGGTTTATATTCACAATGACTTAATAAATTTAATATTATGATTGTAAAAAAAATTTTTTTGAGCATTTAAATTATTACATTCAAAAGTTTATCTTTAATATAGATCTTTTTTTTTATTTGTTTTTGATCAAAATACTTCGTTATTTTCTCATCATTCTTAATAATTTCAAAGAGTTTTTCCTCAGAAATATTTGGTTTTGTTTGAATTAGACCTCTTTTTTTACCATTAACTTGTATAACTATATTAATTGTTTCTTCTTTTAACATCGAGACATCATACTCTGGCCATTTTAAATTTTTGGCTCTCATCATACTCAAACACTCATTTGCAAAATGAGGTAGAATTGGTATCATAGCAATTAAAATTTTTTGGTAATTTACTGTTAATGTATTTTTTGTATAAACTTTTTCAATTTCTTTGTTTAGAAAAGAATACATCTCATACAAATTGGCTATTATTTTATTATAACTAAAGCTCTCAAGATTATCATGAACTTTTTTTAGATATTTATTTGTATATTTTGTTATTTGATCGTCATGATCTTTGATATGATTTTTATTGATTTCTCCTAAAATTTTTTCATTCAATCTCCAAAGTTTTTGAATGAATTTAAAAGATGAAATAATACCTTCCTCAGACCACTGAACATCTTTTTCTGGTGGACTATCAGATAATATAAATAGCCTTGCGGAGTCAGCTCCATAATTGGCAATGATATTTTCTGGATCGATTGTATTTTTTTTTGATTTGGACATAGACTCTGAGGGTCCAACTGAAATTAATTTAGATTTATCTTTCTTAAGATATTTTTTTCCGTCTATATTTTCAATTTCATCAGGACTTATCCAATTATTGTCAGGGTCTTTATAAGTTTCATGACAGACCATTCCTTGTGTAAACAAACCACTGAATGGTTCCAATATGTTAAAATCAAAGTNATTATCGTACGANAANGCTTGCATAAAAAATCTTGANTAAAGNAAATGTAAAATTGCATGTTCNACACCACCNATATATTGATCGACAGGCATCCANTAATCAATATCNTCTTTNTTAAATCCGTATTNNGTTTCNGTNGGAGANCAAAATCTTANGTAGTACCANGANGAGCAAACAAAAGTNTCNAANGTNTCAGTTTCTCTNAACAANTTTTTTCCATNNANATTTANTTCNCTCCAATTNTTCTGANTATCNAGNGGATTNCCTTTTANANTTAAATCTATCTTTTCTGGAAGTTCCACTGGTAACATTGATTTAGGAATTGGGTAAGGTTTTCCATTTTCATCATATGCTATTGGGATAGGACATCCCCAATATCGTTGTCTAGAGATACCCCAATCTTTTAATCTAAAGTTAATTTGTTTTTTTCCTAATTTCTTTTGTTCTAAAATTTTAATTGTTTCTATAACAGAATTTTCTGGTGCTTTAAGACCATTGAGAAAATCTGAGTTAATTATCACTCCTGGACCTGGGTAAGCCTCATCGAGCACTTTAAATTTTTCATTTTCGTCGTTTGGGCGAACAACGGTTTTAATTTCTAAATTATATTTTTTTGCAAAATCAAAATCTCTTTGATCATGTGCTGGGCAACCAAAAACTGCACCAAATCCATAATCCATCAAAACAAAGTTTGCAAAATACACTGGTACTTTCTGTTTGGGATTGAGAGGATTCACGGCTACAAGATTTGTTTTAAACCCAATTTTTTCACCAACCGCTATGGCTTCTTCAGTAGTACCGGTTTTGGAACATTCCACTTTAAAATTTAAAAAATCCTTATTATCTTTAAAGAATTCAGAAATTTCATGATCTACTGATAATGCCAAAAAGGAAAATCCAAAAAGTGTATCGGGTCTAGTGGTGAAGCACTTAATATTGTCAATGGGCAAATCTCCTTCAACTTTAAAATCAATCTCACACCCGAAAGATTTTCCAATCCAATTTTTTTGCATTGTTTTTACTTTATTTGGCCAGGTATCTAATTTTTCTAAGCCATCTAAAAGTTCTTGGGAAAATTTGGATATATTAAAAAACCATTGGTTTAATTTTTTTCTCTCAACAATAGCTCCAGAACGCCAGCCTTTGCCATCTATAACTTGTTCATTTGCAAGAACTGTTTCATCAACCGGATCCCAGTTCACATAATTTTCCTTTCTATAAACAAGTTTTTTTTTTAAAAGCTCTAAGAAAAAAATTTGTTGATGTTTATAATAATCTTTATTGCAAGTAGAAATTTCTCTATCCCAATCAATTGACAATCCTAGTTTTTTTAATTGGGTTTTCATATTTAATATGTTCGTTTCAGTCCATTTTTTTGGGTTTAGATTATTTTGTTTTGCTGCATTTTCAGCGGGCATTCCAAATGAGTCCCAACCCATGGGATGCAAGACATTATAACCTTGGAGAGACTTATAACGAGCTAGAACATCACCTATAGTATAGTTTCTGACATGTCCCATATGAATTTTTCCAGATGGATAAGGAAACATTTCAAGACAATAAAATTTTTTTTTTGAAGGATCAGTTTTTACTTTAAAACTTTTATTTTTTTCCCAATAATTTTGCCATTTTGTTTCAATCGATTTAAAATTATATCTACCCATAACTAATTACTATAGCTGGTTAATTAGTCATTTGACATCTGATAAGGTTTAAAGTTTTTATCTTTAGTCTGTTTTTTATAAATTGATGCTTTAGCAAGTATTTGCTTTGTAATTTCTTTCTTTAATTGTCCATCTTGTTTATTAACTTTACAATTATTAGCTGCAACACATTTTTTGTAAAAAACATCTACATCTATTGCATCTGACCTAATTTGATTACTCAAAAACTTGATTGTAATTTTTATAGACTCATCAGGGTTGCCTTGGTCGGAATACCAATCAGTAATGATAACACCCCCACTATAGTTTGCTGAGGTTAGAGGCATAAAATCCAATACATCAAGAGATGCTCTCCATAATTCGTTGGAACTTGCGAATTCAAAATTAGTGCCTTTAGTGCCAGACATTGCGTTACTTAAACGAAAGCCCTTTCCCTCTTCTAAATTTTTCTTAACTCTTAACCTCGGGTCTGGAGGATTCTTTCTCGCATCACCTGTTTTAAAAAAACCTTCCTTGGCACATGAGGTTAATCCAAAGATTACTAATATTATTGTGACGAATATTTTATTTATCTGAATTTTTGACATTTATGAGCATTTTTTAAATGAAATTGCGATAAATATACATTTAATTTAAAAAAATATGGAAAATTTTAAAATTATATATGTTGTAAAAATGCAACACTTAATAATTAATTAATAAATTTGTGGTATTTATTGAGTTTTTTGAGAACCAAATGATATTTTGCCAATGTTTATTATTAATAATTAAACAAACAAAGGAGTAATTAATATGAACAATTTAAGAAAAATCGGATTATCAGCATTAGCTGGTTCTCTAGCGACTTTTTCTGTTAACGCTGCTGACTTTTCAGTAAGTGGTTCTGCGTCAATAACTTTTGACGACGCTAACAGAGGATTTGGTGACAGAGGAAACGGCTTTTACAAAGGTGATAGTCTTAAGTTTAACGCGTCTGGTGAAACAGATGGTGGACTTGGTGTTGCACTTTACTATGAAATAGATGGTGCAGCTTCTGTTGACGATCATAACCTAAAATTATCAGGTGACTGGGGAACTTTAACGTTCGATGGTCATGGTGGTTCGTCTGCATTCGGTGCAATGGATGACAAAACTCCAAACGCTTACGAAGAAGCATGGGATATCATAGACACTAACGGTGCTACAACTGGTGGAACTCCAACAGTAATTAATGGTGGTGGTGCAGATAATATGTTTATCTATACTTCACCAAGCATGGGTGGAGCTACTGCTACAGTTGCTTATGTAAACCATGGTGGAAGTGATGCTGCAGAGTCTTACATGGACTTCGCGGTAACAATATCTCCAGAAGCAGTTGAGGGTTTAACTCTTGGATTTGCATCTTCAGATAACACTATTAATGGTGGAACAAATAGAGAGCAAGATGAAACTACAATGTATGCTACGTATGCATTTGGTGGAGTCACAGTTGGTTATCAAGTTTCAGATTTAGATGACACAACAGCTAACTCTGACCAAGAGTCTATCGCTTATGGTATTACATATGCAGTAAACGATGATTTCTCAATTGGTTACAGCTACCATGAACTAGAAACAGAAGCTACATCTGATGAAGATCAGGAGTCAACTGGTGTTTCAGCTTCATACACTTCAGGTGGAATGACACTTGCAGGTGCTATGAACGAAGTTGAAAACATGGGTGGAACTGCTGCAACTGACAGAGAAGGTTACGAGTTCACATTATCATTTGCATTCTAATTTAATTAGAAAACAAATTTAAAAAGGGCCCCTTTTTAGGGGCCTTTTTTTTGTTCAAAGTAAGAAATTCCCGCAAAACCAGAAACTTTTAATAATCTTAGTTTTCTGATATTTTTTTTTGATATTCCACCTAAGGCAACAACCTTTTTTTTTGAATACTTAGAAATTATTTTAAATTTATTTATCCCAAGAAAATTATTATTTTTTTTAAATAATGATGAAATAAATATGATTTGGACTTTTTGATGCTCTTTTATTTTTATTTCTTTTAGATTATGAGCAGATCCCAAAATGATAAAATTTGAAGAAGTTAAATAATTTAAATGATCAAATTTATTATTAAAAGATGGCAAATAAACACCATCCAATTTAAACTTCAGAGCTATTTTAAAATTATTTGCTAATAGAAATTTATTACCCCTTTTTTTAAGAAAAGTTTTAATCTTTAAAATTTTATTAGTATCTAATTTTGCAGATTTATAATCTCTGTATATAAATGTGGTTGTTTTATCTTGTTTATTGATAATATTTGTATCAAAAGAATTAATAAAGTAATATTTTTCTAGTAATTTATCATGCATAAAACTATTCAAAATTTATTAGATATCCAAAAAAAAATTAACTCAGTTCTAGATACCCTAAAAGTTAATAAAGTACCAAAAATNATTGCAGTATCAAAGACTTTTGGAATGGATAAAATNTNACCNTTAATAGAANANGGNCANTTGGATTTTGGTGAAAATAAAGTNCAAGANGCANTTGAAAAGTGGAGCGATGTNAAGATAAATAACAAGANNTTAAAATTACATNTAATNGGTNNGNTNCAAACAAATAAAGTTAAAATACGCNGTNAANNTATTTGATTTTATTCATTCNGTAGANAGCGAAAAGCTTGCNAAAAAAATATCNGANGAACAACAAAAACAAAAAAAAAANNTAAAAATTTTTATTCANGTNAATATTGGAGATGAACANCAAAAANCTGGTGTAANNAAATCATCNGTGNCTNATCTATACTCGTANTGTAAAACTCTTGATNTAGATGTGGTTGGNTTAATGTGTATCCCNCCTNTAGAAAANNCATCAGATATNTTTTTTAANGAGATGANTATTTTGAATACAAATCTNAATTTNAATGAACTTAGTATGGGNATGTCNTCAGATTATNTAGATGCTATAAAAAATTCNGCTACNTATNTNAGNATAGGATCNAANATTTTNGGACNAAGANGTTAGTTNATTTGAATTTTTGTTTTTTTATTNANTAATTTNAACANTATTAAAAAATCTTTTTTTTGTANNGCTATNCANCCNGCNGTTGGTTTATAATCATTNGTTAAGTGNATAAANATACANCTNCCTTTAAATTTAANNGGTNTTAAATAATTATANTTTATTGGNATCATCAAATCATATTTATGATCTNNTCGGTAAAGTTTTTCACATTTAATNTTNTTNCCTAAGTNAATTAANTTATTATAATTTTTCTGNTCNAATGGATCATCACACCAACCCATTTTTTTNTCAATTTTAANACATNTNAANTTGGTTAGAGGTTTTTNAATTCTATCTGATCTNTAATANAANTTTTCAATANAAAAACNACCAATNGGTGTTTTTTTATCACNCTCTNTTTTGTTTTTANTTAANCCATTTTTACCAATGCNNCANTTGANATAAAAATCATCAATTTTAAGTGAATGTTTATTTTTAATATAAATTANCATATTATNTTCTTATATGAATNCNNATAATCTTGTTATTTATGAACTNGATGAATTATATAAGATTTTTGAAGAAATTAAAAAAGATATAAATTTTAATTTTGAGAAAATTAATAAACAAGAATTATTAAACTTAAAATCTAACGCAAATTGTTTAATACTAACAAAAAAAGAAATACCAGAATTAGACAATCAAATAATTTTCGATAAATTTCCTATTTCAATATTTAAACTATTAGAAAAAATTAATATTGAATTTATAAAAAAAAATTTCCAAGAACAATCTGAGATTTTAATAGGTAATTATATTTTTAATATTAATTCGCGTGAAATGTCCTCAAATACAAACAAACTTAAACTTACAGAAAAAGAAATAAGCTCAATAATATACTTATTAAAAGCCAAAAAACCTGTCAAAATTCGAGAATTGCAATCAAATGTTTGGGGATATCAATCTCAATTAGAAACTCATACTGTTGAGACACATATTTACAGATTGAGAAAAAAAATTTCAAAAGTTTTTAAAGACAAGAGTTTTATTCTAAGCAAGGATGATGGCTACGAAATTAATAAGAAAGAATAAATTTGCGAGAGAGCTTTTTTCAAGAAAATATAAGCCTCGGGTAATAAAGCCGAAAAAGGGCAAAGGCAGTTTTAAGAGAAAAAGAGTTAAAGTCTAGCGCCGATTTGTTGAATTACTTTTGATGATAATTCAACTCCTTCCTCTAAGCATTTTTCACTAGGTAGATTATTAACAAAACCATGTAAATAACCAGCCGCAAAAAGATCTCCTGCACCAGTTAAATCTCTAATTGTGAGATTTTTTTTAGCCTTGGTCTCAATTATCTTATCTCCAATTATGGAGATTGCACCTTTTTCTCCACGAGTAATAATAATATGTTTTTTAACTTCTTTGGCAAAAGAGATTACTTCATTAAAATTCTTTGCACTAATTAGTGACATAATTTCATTCTCATTTGCAAAAGTAAGATCTAATTTTTCTTTAACTAATATTAAAAAATTTTTTTTATGTCTTTCTACACAAAACAAATCTGATAGTGACATTGCAGTTTTGTTAGAATACTTAATCGCTTTNTCAAATGCNTTTTTGGGTTCNCCCTCATCCCATAAATAGCCNTCTAGAANAATCANATCACTTTTTTNAATTAGTTNTTCATTTACATCAATTTCACCAATTTTTCCTGCTANACCTAAAAAAGTACACATTGTCCTTTCAGAGTCTGGTGTTACTAAAATAAGACAAGACCCTGTAGGAAGGCTCTCTTTTTTTTTTGAATAGAAATACTTAACATTCTCTTTTTTTAACCCTTCCTCATATTTGGCCCCAAAATCATCGTCAGATATTTTTCCTATAAATCCAACTTCATTTTTAAGTTGAGATAAGCCAACGATTGAATTAGCAACCGAACCTCCAGAAACAGTTTTTTCAATTTTAAGATTTGTTAAAATATCTTTAAATTCATTTTCATCAAAGATTAACTTCATTGTTCCTTTTGTAAGATTATTTTTCGTAATAAAATTCTCTTCTACTTTACAAATGACATCGATAATCGCATTTCCGATACCAAGAATTTTCATATCAAGCTTTTTTAGTTTTAATAGGTTTCTTTCTATTAGGATAACAAGTGGTACAAATTTTACAAGTCACACCATAACACTCTCTTGCCTTACAATATTCTCTTCCATAATATATGATTTGAAGGTGAAGTTTGTTCCAATTTTTTTTAGGAAAAAGTCTCTTTAAATCTTTTTCAGTTTGAACAACATTTTTTCCATTTGTTAAACCCCATCTTTGAGCCAATCTGTGTATATGGGTATCAATTGGAAATGCGGGATATCCGAAGCCTTGAGACATTACAACTCCAGCAGTCTTATGACCAACACCAGGAAGTTTTTCTANTTCCTCAAAAGTTTTTGGCACTTTGCCATTATATTTTTCGATTAGTATTTTTGATAGATTGAAAATNCTTTTTGCTTTNATTCTNAAAATACCAATTTTTTTAATTAATCTTTCAATTTTTTTTCTTCCTAATTTAACAAAATGTCTAGGTTTATAAAATTTTGGATAAATATTTTTAGTTACATTATTTACATTTACGTCTGTACATTGTGCTGAAAGAAGAACAGAAATTAAAAGTGTAAATACATTTCTACTTTTAAGAGGAACATAAATTTTTGGATATGTTTTGTTTAAAATTTTTAAAACTGNCTTTGCTCTTTGAATTTCATTCATTACTTGAAATTCATCAAATTTCTCATTGAATAAAGACCTGGTTTTTTATTTATAAGCCATTTNGCTGCTGTTAAGGCTCCCTCAGAATAAAGAGCTCTATCAAAGGCTTCATGNTTTAANGTNATNATNTCTTTACCACTTGAAAATTTAACTTCGTGTTCACCAATAATCTCACCTTTTCTCACAGAATTAAAATTTATCTTTTTGCTATATGGAAAAGTTTTTTTATTTAAATATTTTTTTCCTAATAAACTATAAAAATTTTTATTTTTTCCTACGGCTATTCCTTTACCCAACATTAATGCAGTTCCTGATGGATAATCTTTTTTATGCTTGTGATGGATTTCAAAAATTTTACTTAAAAAATTTTTCCCTAATGAACTTGAAGCAATTTCAGTTAAATACATCAAAAGATTTATACCTAAGCTCATATTTCCTGCTTTTAAAATAGGTATTTTTTTTGAAAAATTTTTNATTAAATTTTCCTCTTTTTTTGTAAAACCAGTTGTGCCGATNACAACTCTTTTTTTTAATTTTGTAGCAATTTTTAAAACCTGAAAAGTACATTTTGGTATTGTAAAATCAATAATTAGATCGACATTTTTAAATAATTTTTCATTATTTAGTTCGACCTTAACTCCATTAATCTTTTTATTAATTTTTCTATTTTCTGTAAGAGCAGTAAGTTTAAAATTTTTATCTTTTTTTACAGATTTAATTATTTGTTGCCCCATACGACCCATGCAACCGGTCACTAATAATCTAATTTTTTTCATTTAAAGATAAAGATAGAAAGTATCACAATGATAGCAACAATTATAGACCAAATAAATAAATTTTTGATAAATCTTTTTGATTTTGAGTTAGATCTTAAAAATTCAGGTAGCACTAGAATTAAAACTGCTATCAAAAAAATAGCTGGAACGATCTCTTCTAATCCCATTTCCTAACTATTCCAAAAACTTTTAGCTTTTTGGAAGAATTTCTTAATACTTGGATTTGATTTTTCATTCTCAATTTTTCTAAATCGTTCTAACAAATCTTTTTGCTCTTTGTTTAAAAACACTGGAACTTCTGTTTTAACTTGTACATATAAGTCACCAAAATCTCCTCTTCGCATAAATGGCATACCTTTACCTTTTAATCTAAATTGTTTACCATCTTGGGTNCCATCTGGTATTTTAATNTTNGCTTTTTTTCCATCAATTGTGGGTATTTCTATTGTTGTACCAA
>FUFK010066276.1_pt1 | contig 12337 bp, 17 predicted proteins | sample 1021851 | NCBI WGS metagenome assembly FUFK01 (sample SAMEA51879418, study PRJEB19060) | metagenome
ATCAGAGGATAAGACTATGGAAATACACATAGGATGGTCTACAGAGGATGTGCTACAACGCGCAAAGGACAACGATGTTAAGCTTACCGAAGACGAAGCCAACAGCATACTGCTAGAGATGCAGCGTGATTACGATGCTGACGTTGGAATTAATTGGGAAACCATTGACGACTACATAGAGGGTCTTGTAGATGTAAGAGACTACTCATACTGACAACCATAATAACCAAATAATAATATGAAAAATTACGATCTAACTCCTCAGCAACTAGAAAACATATACCTCAAGCCAATTCTTAGTTTAGAAGAAGCTTCTATATTCTTAGGTGTTTCTTTCAAGCACCTCTACAATTTAGTAAACTCAAATAAAATTGTATTTTTTAAGTGCGGAAAGAGAAAACTTATTAGAANGTCTGACTTAGAAAAATATATTGACGATAACATTGCCGTATCTCAATAGNTNTAACTCTTAACCCAANTAAANAACCAAATATGAAACAAATAGTTAAAAAGGTTTTCACCAAAAAGAAAACAAAAACAACGGCAACTAAAGAACCTGAAAAGAAACTACCTGAGTCTGATTACGACGGCATGGGAAACTTCAAGAGATTCGGAAGGCCTTAACATAAATAACCACACCAAATAATAATATGAAAATAGAAGTTCACACCAAAGAAATTGACCCACACACAGAAGTGTTTGCCCTAGACGTAGACGAAGCATCATTACAGCGTTTGCAGTATGGGGAAGTTGGAAGCCCTCATCCCTATGTCAAGGTATCCGATGTCATCGAAGCCTTGAAACCCAAGGTTCCACGTAGCGATAGCGATCTCTTAGATTTGATAGATAACCAAGGCTATACCTACTGCTTTTTTGCCGGCGAGGGAGAAGTTACAAAGAGCAAGCACAGATGCGTTGCTATATTTTCTCCTACTGGACAACAACTTACAGGGGTTGCAGAAGGATTTGAAACTGTCAGAGAAGCTTTAGGCTACGTCCTAGACATGGAAGAACAATGATAGTAATGCCGGCCAACATGACTGGGTGGTTCTTTCACTCGCTCGCTAGAGAGACCGGCAAGCTTGGCCATTTGTATTCTCCGGGAGCACAGATAACACCTTGCCCTTGGTTTCCATACGCNATGGACAATGGTGCTTTNTCCTGTTGGGACAGGAANACCAACACCTTTGATCATGACAAGTGGGACAATGGGATGCTCAAAGAATGGGAGTTGTTAATCCTATGGTCTCAATGCCAAAATCAAAAACCTATGTGGGCGATAGTCCCTGATGTAATAGGTGACAAAGATGCAACCTTAGATCGATACAATGAATATGTAGGTATTGTTCAAGAAGCAAACATACCGGTAGCCATAGCGGTTCAAGACGGGATGGAAGTTGCTGATGTTAAATCTTTGAAGGTTCAACCAGATGTCATAGCCATTGGCGGCGGGGACGAGTTCAAATGGGGAACACTTAACAGTTGGGTAAAAGAGTTTGAGCGCATCCACGTTTTGCGTTGCAATATACCAAGCAAGCTCTATGAACTTGAAGCGATGGGAGTTGAATCATGCGATGGCACAGGGTGGAACAGAGGCAACATGGCTCAGACTACGGGGCTAGAGGAGTGGGCTTACAGCAATCCAAAACCAACAACCATACGACCTTCTGAGCACATAGGAAAGCATACAAAAAGATCAGAGAAACAACAGATTACATTTGCATGAACAAATTTAGAACAGTTCTTATTTACTCCGGCGGCATAGACTCTACAGTTTTACTTTACTATCTGTTAAAATCTGGTAACGATGTTCAAGCATTGTCAGTAAACTACGGGCAACGCCATAGAAAAGAATTAGACTGTGCCAAAAGCATATGCGAACAGTTAGGTGTCAAGCACCACATAGCAGACCTAACCTCGCTTAACCCTCTGCTCTCTGGTAGCAGTTTGACTTCGCCCCATGTTAAGGTTCCAGAAGGACACTACGAAGACGAGAGCATGAAGGCTACGGTAGTTCCTAACCGCAATATGATTTTACTTTCAATCGCTACTGGNTGGGCTGTTTCTACGGGAGCCTCTTCGGTATCTTATGCAGCCCACTCNGGTGATCATGCCATCTATCCAGATTGCAGAGAGGAGTTTGCCGATGCTATGAATAATGTTATGGAGATAGCGGGGTGGGATANGGTGTCTCTCAACAGACCATTCTCTTCNTTTACCAAGGCTGACATTGTCAAGCTCGGAGATGAACTANGCGTTCCTTTTGAAAAAACCTGGTCTTGCTACAAGGGTGGGCAGATTCATTGCGGGGCATGTGGGACTTGCGTTGAGCGCAGGGAAGCATTTGAATTAGCANGTGTAACTGACCCAACTATTTATGATAACGTGTAGTAAATTATATAAGGACATTCCTTTCGCTCACAGGCAACACTTGCACGATGGGCATTGCTCAAAAATACATGGGCATAACTGGGACATCCGTATAACCTTTGGCTGCAAGGAGTTAGACCCAAAGGGATTTGTCGTAGACTTTGGCAAACTAAAATACATAAAGAAATACATAGAGGATATGCTCGACCATGCCTGTGTGCTTTCATGGAACGATCCGCTGTATGAAGAAATTATAGCACCGGGTGTATACAAAGTTTACTCAGTTGAGAATGCCTCGTGTGAGGGTTTAGCAAAGCATTTGTTTGAANAATTTTCTGANCTNNTNCACATGGCCGANGGNGAGAGAACTTGGATTGATGAGATAGAAATCTTTGAAGACAGTAAAAACTCTGCAAAATACAAGCCAACCAATGACGGGTAAAAAGATACCAATACATGAAAACTTTTACACTTGGCAGGGTGAGGGTGTTCACATGGGTAAGTCAGCTTACTTCATTAGAACCTTTGGCTGCCCCGTTCATTGCCCTTGGTGCGACTCTGCCGGTACGTGGCACAAAGATTATGTTCCCAAAGATATAGAGAAGTTTACTGCTGTTGAGTTAGCAGATATGGCGGCAGAGCATAGCCCTGATTTCGTCGTAGTTACAGGTGGAGAGCCAGCCATACACGACCTAAACGAGCTTACAACAGAACTGCACGACAGAGATTTAGTTGTTCACCTAGAAACTAGTGGTGCTTTTGAAATTAAGGGTCAGTTTGATTGGGTTACTCTGAGTCCCAAGGAAATGAAGATGCCGCTGAAAGAAAACTTACGCAGTGCTGATGAGATTAAGATCATTGTTGATAGCAAGGATGCCATTGATTACTGGGTAGATAAGATTGGATCGTTGGTTAAGTCAGACCACATATGGTTGCACCCGGAGTGGTCACAGAGATCAGACCCCAATATCATTAACGCAATCACGGAGTGGGTAAAGAAGCATGGCTCTCCATATCGAGCAGGGTATCAGTTGCATAAAATTTTTAAGGCAGATTCTCTTGACGAGCGTTCTCGTCCTATTGTACCACTTGGTGGGAACGAAAAATTAGGTTACTAACTATGAAAGATATACAAAGCACGAAAGATAAACGGGGCATATCAATAAACAAGGTTGGCATATCTGATGTGCGGCATCCCATACAAGTTATGTGTCCTAATGGACAATCTCAACATACAGTTGCTACTTTTTCTGCCTGTGTTAACTTGCCCCACGACGTGAAGGGAACGCACATGAGCAGGTTGGTAGATGCAATCAATCAGTGCCAGGTTGCTATTGCTAGTGACAGTTTACAGCAAATGGTCTCTCAGATTCGTGATAAGTTAGAAGCAGAAGAAGCTACCACAACCCTACAGTTTCCATACTTTGTAACCAAGTCTGCCCCCGTTACATCAATGGAGGGGAGAATGGATTATGATTGCAGGTTAACTGGCACTATAAATTCAAACTGCTTTGATTTGATTACTGAGGTTACTGTTCCCGTTACATCTTTGTGTCCTTGCAGTAAAGAAATAAGTGACAGGGGAGCACACAACCAGCGCAGCCGTATTACTATCGCTGTAAGGAGTAAGGGAGAACACATATGGGCAGACGATCTAATACGAGTTGCCGAAGAGTCGGCCTCTGCTCCACTTTACTCACTACTAAAAAGACCAGATGAAAAGTTTGTTACAGAGCAAGCTTATGATAATCCAGTTTTCGTAGAAGATTTAGTTCGTGCTGTGGCATCTCGCTTGCAAGACGATAGCCGCATTGATTGGTTCCGTGTTCGTTCAGTTAACGAGGAAAGTATACATAATCATAATGCTTTTGCAGAAATAATTTCTTGATTTGAAAGTAGCAAAGCCATACAACTCAGGTCAATGGACTAAGGCTCGATACAGGAGTTTTATTATGTCAGCACTACGCCGCGCTCAATGGCCTGTTAAGTATGAAACTATTCGATCTGCTTTTGTTCGTGATGGTGTGAACCCCGCAACAGGGCGCAAGTGTAAGCTGCACAAGTGTTCTGTTTGCGGGGAACTATTCCCTGCCAAGGACATGAGAGCAGATCACATTGACCCCATCGTCCCGGTTACTGGCTTTGACAACTGGGATGCGCTCATAGCCAGACTGTTCTGTGAGATAGGTGGCTTCCAGGCTATCTGCGTGAAGTGCCATTCAATCAAGACCAAGGCAGAGAATGCAGAGCGAAAGAAGAACAAACAGGTGAACAAATAATCACCATACCCTAAAATTTAAATATCATTGAATATCAACGATTTGTAAAATAATTAAAAAAAAGTATTGATTTATTTTTTCGGTCTGTCATAACATTAAACCATCGCACGTCTGCGATACATAAAAATACACACATCAATAATATATATAAAATGAAAACAATAAAACTACCACGCACTCACGTATCAGACTTCATGGATCGTTTTGACGAAGAAGATCGCCCTGATATAATCCGAGAGACGAAACGACAAATAGAGGTCGAAGTGACCGAAGACTGGCCTTTACGGAATCTCTTTGAAGACGCGTTATATTACTCCGATGGAGGAGGCATGGACGTTGACTATAAGCCACTGGTCAGAAGCGCAAGGCGAGTTGCCGAGATACTAAACACTGTTGTTCCAAAGGAGTGGGGAGGAAACTTGAGAGACTGTCATCCAACACTTAGGGCTGAACGCGAAGGGAGTCCCGGCTATATGTCTCTGTATCGACTCGACATCTAACATCTTAACAACAGCCCTAGCCCTACGGGGCGGGGCGCAACCAATAATATTATGTCTAGAACTAAACCAAGATCAACAGGGTCTTCAAACCCTGCTACCAAGTTCCTTCAATGGAACACACAAGCTTCCGCATGGGAGTTTTACGATAAAGAAGCCCAAGAGTCTAAAACACTACCACAGGACACAGGGTTCATCATCCTCGACCAACTCATCACGGCCAANGGCTGGGACGANAGGAAGAACAGNGCAATCTGGGCTAACGAAGTCTATACCGTAGGAGACAAACTTACCCTCCGCAACAAAGACGGTATCATCGCTACTGGCATCTGGTCAGAAGTGAAGACTGTGCATGGTGTTAAGTTCACCAAGTCTGTCTACGCTATGGCTAAGGTTGGTGCGGGTTACGAGCTTGTTAACTTTCAACTCAAGGGCTGTGCTCTCACAGCATGGATTGAATTTGAAGACAAGGTTGGTGGCTCCAATACATTAGAAGGAGACGTTGTNGTNGCAGTNACCGANGCAGTNGAAGACCGCAANGGTGCTGTAAGTTACAACAGGCCAGTCTTTAACATTGTGTCNAACACGCTNTCCAACGAGGCTGCNNTAANGGCAGANATGATGGATGGCACACTNCANGAATANNTNTCCTCCTANCTCAANGTAGACAAGCCCACTGAGGACGATGAAGAGGAAGAGAGTGAGCCAGAGATTGCTTANTCGGAGCCTGAAGTCATTGCNAACCCTTTCTAGGCATATGGGGCTAGCCCTTCTCCTCCGGGGGAGGGGCTTTATTTTATNATGGTTAANAAGACTAACCCAAAGGATGCTTGTGGCATAAAGAAAGTGCCGCTATCAGGTATGCCAGCCAACGTGCTACTTGAAGCAGGGCTTGTGAAGCTACACGGAGACTTGAAGTATGGCAGGTTTAACTGGCGTGAAGCAGGTGTCAGAGGCTCCGTATACTATGATGCTGCCTTCCGTCANCTAGCCGCCTGGTATGAAGGAGAGGACAACGACCCAGACTCTGGGCTACATCACATCTCCCATGCCATAACAGGTCTTGCCGTCCTAAGAGACTCAATNATGAGAGGCAACTGGATAGACGANAGNCCAGANCCTACTCCCAACATCGTATCAGAACTAAACAAACAAGCTNTTAAGATTATAGAAAAGAATGGATCAACCTCATAACTTAGAAGCAGAAGAGGCGTTNCTNGCCTGTTGCCTACTAGATAATGCTGCCTACGATAGCATCAGCACCATTGTCAACGCAGATGATTTCTACGGNAACTCCAANAAAATAATCTTNAAGGCTATATCTAAGTTATGTTCTTCNGGCAANGNGTTCTCTGAACTCGACCTTGATGAGTTTCTAAAGCGNGAAGGCACAGATAAGGAAGCAGGTGGACTTAGCAATATAATGTATATACAGGGGCAAGCCAGTAGCTCCTTGCAGATAGGTAGCCATGCCAAGATTATAAAAGAGAAGTCTAAGTTACGTCAGATNATTCGCACCTCNCGCATNGCNATTGAATCNGCNAAAGAAAACCAAGACCCGGACGTAATNATTGCTGACATCGAAAGGGCTGTNACNGNCACCCTAGATAACAACTCTANCANTGANCCNTCCATCAGAGTAGCNGCTGAGTCNTTGCGTGAGGACTTCAANAAGATGGAGGAGGGAACNTACGATACCTTCGCCNTNCCAACTAGAATCAAACAANTAGANGAGAAGCTNAGTGCTGGCGGCATAGCCAATGGAGAGGTAATGGTTGTTGCNGCTCCTACCTCCTGNGGNAAGACTTGNATCGCNCTNAACATAGCCCTACAGAACGGNGTNACNCACAGCAAGCCGGGTCTATACTTCTCCTTTGAGATGCAAGCCAAGAGTCTNGCAAAGCGTATGATACAGACNTGCTCTGCTGTNAACCTNAACCAGTTCCAAGANGGTGTGCTATCCGCAGAGAAACAGAAGCGGGTGTGGGATGCTACTGACAGGGTAGAGAANGCNCCTATATTCACAGAGCACTACGTNAGGAATGTTGATGAACTTCGGTCACGNGCTCGTATGTATAAACGCAAGCACAAGATTGAATGGATTGTGATAGACTANCTGCANCTTGTTCCTTGGAACACTAAATTAAAAAAGCANGACGGNATCGCAGAGGTNAGCCACCAGATAAAACTTATGGCTATGGAGTTAGACCTACCTGTTATACTGTTAGCACAAGTAAANAGAGAGGGAGCCAAACGCGAAACTGGTATTACACTATATGATTTAAAAGACTCTGGGGACATCGAGAACGACGCAGATATTATCCTCTTGCTATGGCCTAACGGCTCAGATACAAAAGAAGCCACAGTCCACAATGATCCAGTCAACGGCACACACATCTCTATCAAATACAATATAGCAAAGCAACGTGAAGGTGAGCGCGACCAGTATGGCAAGTTTGTCTTCCAAAACCACATAGGCAGATTTAGTTGAATAATTTTCTACACATGATTTAAGTTTGTGCCGATGGATACATAGTCTTCGTGACTCCATCGGTTAAGCTCCGATCCCTCCTAGCAGTTTCACAGGAGTAGACCNATCCGTAGAATGGGAAGGGGTTCAAACTTAAATCATGACATTTTATAACTCTNACAATCNTAANTATGACACANGAAAACCTAACACAGAAGCAAGCCTATAACCTCTATCTAGAAGGTTTTAGTTACCATCAAATCGCTCAAGACTTTGGAACAAGTGCAGAGGCTGTGCGCTCTAAGATTAGGCGATACAAGGCTACCATACCATCGGCACAGGGAACAGAGCGAGTTCTGGTCATAGCAGATACCCATTGCCCTGCCATGCACAGCGGCTACATAGAATTTTTACTATCCATCTTCCACAAGCATAGATGCACACGTGTAGTTCACATTGGTGACCTAGTGGACTGGAATGCTATCAGCTTCCACGAGAAAGACCCAACCATGCCTAGCGCAGCAGACGAGTTTGTAGCNGCAGCCAAGCAGGTTAGAGCACTACACAGGGCTTTCCCAGAGGTAGACTATCTTGTAGGTAATCACTCAGCCCTACCGGAGCGTAAGGCACAGAGCGTTGGCCTACCACCAGAGGTGATACTTAACTTCAAAACATTATGGGGTCTTGACGGGTGGACGATACATCCCAGATTCACAGACCTAGTAATTGATGGGGTGATATACAGGCATGGAGACAAGGAGAAGGGAGGACAGATGTCGGCACTAAAGAATGCACAAGCCCAGTTTAAGTCTCTTGTCATGGGTCATTTTCACGCACANGCNGGCATCAACTACCACGCCAACCAGGATGATATNGTCTTTGGCATGAACGTAGGCTGNGGGGTAGATCACGATCANCCTGCTATGAACTACGGGCGCGTCTACGCTGCCAAACCAATCGTGGGATGTGGTGTAGTATACTCACCNAAGCTTGCTTTCTTTGAACCAATGTTTATCTAACNAACACCACTATGATGTATGAACACAAACTAGAAATGGACAACTACGCCGGCAGCATAAGCAATGTCATTGTAGAGTTTGAAGCCGACGCACCGTCATCACGTGACCCAGAGGTCAGGGGTNTATATTANCTTGAGTCTGACAACCCTTTATCTAGCGATGATCTTTCATACCTGTTTGANTGGATCGAGCAAGACTCAGGCAAGTGGCAACCAATTTCACATAATAAATAAATGCAACAAACAAAAAACCTATCCGTATACAATGTTAACNCTGAAGTAATTCTGGCAAAAGGCTTGGATGCTATGACTAAATCATGCGAGGCTCTGACTGCNCAGAATGAAAGACTAAACAAAGATATAGAAAATTTAAAAAAGAAGATTGATATGCTTCAAGATCGNCTCTTATCTAACGCAGAAGAGCGAGAATAATTTTGCGGGCTTTCTTTCATTTACCGCAAAAAGAGTAAGTCGTGAGTGCTCCGGAAAGGTTATTTACTGCCTATATAGGGTTGCCGTCAGCCAGCCTTCCAACCACGACGCTGACACCTTTTATTGAGAAAAGGCTTTTCTAGCCTCTATAGTCCTCATGATTCTCTGTATGTCTGCTCGCTTGATCTTCTTATCATCGAAGTCTCTTTGAAGCATTATTGTAAGAGTTCGTGGACTCATTCTTTCTCCAAGCTCAACGTATCTTCTTAATTTATCTTCCTTCTTTCGTTCGCCCAAGGATACGAATATTGGCATATCTGTTACATTGCCAGACATTGCATCATTGACTTGGCTTACGTTTAGCCCAGCCTTCTTCATCAGAGAACTTATCTTTTCTTCGGTTAGGCCAGAGTCTGGGTTCCTTGAACCAAAAGCCTTAGCTTCATTGGCAAAGTCCACAAGAACCTCCATGTTTCTACGATAGACTGCGTTGTTTTTATTATAAGCATCCTCTACCGAATCCATTTTGCTGGTATCGCCAGCGTATGCAGATCGTATGTTCTTCAGTGATTTACCTAAGCCTCTAAGTTTATATCCAATGCCCTCGTCAATGGTTGTGTTTCTTGAGCGGTAACCCAGTGTATATCTTAGCGTGTTCTCTATAGAAGTTCTGTCATCTAAGGACTTCAAGTCTCTAACTGTTCCTGGTGTAAAGTTTTCAGCAAAGTAATACTCTATCAAACCTAGAGCCTTCCTTAGACCCATCTCATTGCTGATAGTTTTACCTGTGTTTAAATCTGTGTTGCTTACTGAAGCAACTAGATTCTTTAGATTGATAGTTAGGTCTCCACCAAACTTGCTCCAAGCAGCCTCGATACCGTCTCCAGCCGCAGACTGAAAATCATCGCCTCGCAGAGCAGCATCAAGAACAGAGGTTAGTTCAATGGAAGGTATCTGGTAACTTAGGTTTGCCAAAGATACCTTGTTTCCGTCTCTGCGAATGTGTAAGCCTTGATCCCTTTCCCAAGGGGCAAAACTATAATCCCGCAAGAACTTTTCATCCTCGTCGTTTACGCCACCTGCTTTATTAAGTTGTGACACCCCTGCTGAACCAAGAGCCAATACACTTGATAGTGCCGCAACACGTTTAAGACCTTCAGTTCTCATGGCATCTTTGCTCAGAGTTACCCCGTATGTCCGTGCCATTTCATCAGAGAACGAACCATCTATCATCTTCTTAGCCATACGGCCTTGGTTGTATATTGTTCTCATCTGCTCAAGATTGAATGCAGCAAACTCGTTCAGTATACCGTATCGAGACAGAGTTCTCAGGTTCTTGTTGATTCGTCCGTAGTTCTGGTATGTAGAGTTTGTTAGGAAGGCAGCTATATCTTCCACTTGTCTATCTGTTAGTTTTTTAAACTGATCTTCAGGGATATTCCTTTTAAGAAAACCTTTGTAGTTCTCAAATACAGATATACGTTGTGCGGTATCAAAAACATTATACGCCTTTCCAAAGTAGTCTGTTAACTTGCTGAAAGCCTTGGGTAGAACTCCATTCTTAAAGCCGTCTCTTATATCACCGGCTACAACGCCTTGGTCTACTAGGTCTAACTCCTTCANTCGATTGATCTCCTTGATTGAGTACTTACCCTTAGTGATGCCCTTGTTGTTTACTTCGTTTAGTGCAATACCAAAGCCGCGTCTCCACCCATTGAATGGATTCATACCTTGCCCTGCTACCATAACAGCATTACCAACAAACTGGACTGGATAAGATGCAGCATTTAGAGGCACTCTGACAAACTTAGCCCCGGCGGTTGTAGTAGACAAAACCTTTGCTAAGACAGATTGCATCATAGAGGTTCCATCCCTTTGGCTACCAGTTGAGAAGTATTGATTCAAGGCTTCGTTTACTTCTCTAGGAACATAGACTGCTTGCCCTGGTCTGCGAACCTTTATGGCTTGCCTATTGATCTTCTTGAGTTGTTGCTTGCTAAACCCCGCATCAGTGGCTTCCTTGATCGTATCAAATCTGTTGCCATCTGGTGCTTCATATTTATTTACTCTTTTGTTTCTTACAACCAAAGAGTCTCCAACGGTTTGCNGTCTNCCNCGTATNNNAAGNGGAACNANNTNNCCNGTGTCNTCAGACGCAGATCGAACNACACGACCTAGATTATTTTTTACTATCTGCTCTGTGATAGATTTATTCGCCTCCTCNTGTGCGGCTATTTTACCTANCCTNGAAAGAGTTCCAAACATACGCTCACCAGCTTCNNNNTANTCACCNANATATTNNCNTAACTCTGGNGATTNNTCTAGNTTGCGTTTTCTAAACACTCGNTTNCTNCCNCTANTAGCACCAGCAATNTGNTTCATTAGNNCAACGGCATTGTATCTGTTTTCGTCTAAGCCACGAATNAATACANCNATAGACTCATNNTNCATTCCNTCNNTNGANAANCTANTTCTTCANNTNNNTGGTTACTTCAGGACTTGGCACATAACTGGGGTCTTCATAGAACCTATACTCTCTCGTAAAGTAATCTTTTGAATTAACACTTTTTTGTATCTTATTAGCCACATAGTCGTTTAACTCAATACGTCCCTCTTTGTATAGATTAAGTATTGTGTTTTGATACTCATCAATCTGGCTTCTAGCGTCCTTGAGGATGTCCTCTAGCCCCCGTGCCTCTTCTGGTATCTGGCTAGTTCTGTTGAATATGTAATCATCTAAACGATCTCTTTGCTCTTGAGTGAAGTCCTTGGTCTGTTGATTGATTTGATTCCTAACAGTTGAGGCTGTATCCAATCTAGCCCTAGCCTTTGCTATTGCTGCATTTGTTTCTTCATTGACTCTTGCTCCTAGTGTAGTAGCAGGTGATAACTTTGCCCCCAACATTTTGAAGTTTCGTTCTCCTCGACCTGTTGGGTTTTCTCCAGCAATAGACTCAACTAGCGCGGTAGCATCTGGATCACCATCATTGTAAGCCTTGTTGAGAAAGTTGTCACTTTTACCTGCAAACTTGCTGTAAGACTTCTTCAAGACTTCTCCAGAAGCACCTAGTCCTAAGCCTAGCGCAGCACCTGTTCCCGCGAGTGTGGCTACTTCGTCTAGAGTCAGTAGTTCTCCCTCTTCTATACCCTTCTCTACTTGACCTCCTACTGTTGCTATAACAGCACCCTCTGTGCCTCTAATGGCTCCTCCCTTGGCTAGTCTAGGTAGTATCTTTGCTCCCTTTCCAGCCTTTCCTATTCCACCAGGAAT
>FUFK010045299.1_pt1 | contig 12336 bp, 15 predicted proteins | sample 1021851 | NCBI WGS metagenome assembly FUFK01 (sample SAMEA51879418, study PRJEB19060) | metagenome
AAAGGGATTTCTGATTATAGTGGCATGAATCCTCCTCAACTAACAATTTATGATGAAGTTAGTTATGCAGAGTTTCTTGCAAGCATTCCTGGAGACCCAAACGGACAGGATGCTGTAAATTCAATTAAATATCTTAGAAACACATTGATCCCTGATGCCTTTGAAGGTGTGGATCCAGAAGAATACACAATTTATGTTGGAGGAAGTACTGCAGAAATTGTGGACTCAGTTGAAAGTGTAAATGAGTCATTTCCATACGTAATAGGTTTAGTTTTATTATTGAGCCTTTTGCTTTTACTTTTTGCATTTAGATCAGTAACAATTCCAGTTGCATCAATTGTTATGAATTTGCTTTCGGTTGGAGCATCATATGGGCTGTTAGTCTTAGTTTTCCAAAAAGGGTTTATGATAGACATTTTTGGATTCGAGCAAGTCGATCAAATTGAATTTTGGCTTCCGTTATTTATGTTTACTATTCTTTTTGGCTTATCCATGGATTACCACGTATTCATGTTGAGTCGTATAAAAGAGAATTTTGATGAAACTAAATCAGCTAACGAATCAGTTGCTTTTGGATTAAGAACCACAGCTAGCATTATCACAGGAGCTGCATTAATCATGGTTGCTGTATTTGGGGGCTTTGCTCTTGGTGATATAACCTTTTTTCAATCAATGGGCTTTGGCTTAGGGGCTGCTGTGCTTATTGATGCAACAATAGTTAGATCAATTTTAGTGCCGAGTGTAATGAAAATCCTTGGTAATAGTGCATGGTATTTACCTAGCTGGCTAAACTGGCTTCCTAATATTTCAATTGAAGGAAACGTAAAAAATTAATTCCTAAATTTACAATTTAGAAACAAAACTTTAACTTTTTTTTACAACCAAAAATACTTGAATATTACTATTTATATTGCATCCAAAAAAAAGGAGTTAAAAGTGAAGAAGCTATTTTCAATAATTTTAATAATGTCGTCATTGATGTTTGCTTGTGGAGGTGAGTCTGAAACAGTAGTGTCTGATGAAGGTAAAGTAACAAGTACACTTGGTGTGATAATGAATGAGTGGGATGTTAAACCTACTCCAAATTATAAAATGGGAAAACATATCCCTCCAGGCGACATAGATGTGACACTAACCAACGCAGGTCAACTGGAACACAATATGATTGTGCTCAATCAAAGTAGTTATGATGATTTTGCGATTCTAGATGATGGTTCAGCAGATCTTTCAGGTATTGAAGTGTTGCTTGAAATTTCAACAACACAGCCAGGGCAAAGTAGCAACGGTAAATTAACAGATGTTACTCCTGGAACATATGCTTTTATATGCAACATTCCTGGTCACTATGCCAGCGGAACAGTAGGTAAATTCATAGTCAGATAAAATTANAATGGTGAANANNNTCNCCCTTNTATTTAAATTTTTTCAACTATAGTTATAATCTAATANTNGGATATTAGATTGAAAGCACTGTTAGAAAATAAGAAAACAATTTTAAATACATTAATAGTTTTATCATTTATTGTATTTTTAATAAGTATCGCCGATTTAGATAATCTAAGGGAAACTATGTTTAAGCCTGATTTAATTCAGGACCAGTTCCCAAAAATTATTACTCAAGCAGCTAAAAATACACTTATCTTTACNATATCTGGGTTTGCAGGNGGTTCTATTTTGGGACTTCTTCTTGCATTAATGAAGTTATCAAGTGTTAGGTTCTATAGAATTATTTCGTCAGCCTACATCGATATAATACGAGGACTTCCCGCTATTTTAATTCTTATATTTATAGCTTACGGAATACCTATAGCTTTCGGGATAAGAATTCCTGGTGATTATAGTAAAGGGATACTTGCATTATCTATTGTATCTTCTGCATATATTGCTGAAGTAATAAGGTCTGGAATTCAAGCAATACCTACTGGACAAAAAGAAGCTGCAGAAGCACTTGGAATGAGTAGAGTAAATATTTACTATAAAATAATATTACCTCAAGCTTTTAGGATAATGATTCCGCCAATGACAAATGAAGTAGTGCTGTTGTTAAAAGATACTGCACTTATTTCAGTTATTGGAGTTACCTCAACAACAAAGGAATTGACCAGATTCGGCAGAGATGGTGTAATGAGTGATGCTAATGCAACTCCATTAGTTGTAGCTGGATTTATTTACTTAGTTTTAACTATCCCTCTTACAAGATTAGCAGGATTGCTTGAAAAGCGTCTTTCAAATAAATAGAAATATTAACAAATTATTTCTTAAAACAAATTTAACATTTTTTTTTACGGAAAACTGTTATGCTTAGTTTTTAATTAAATAGTCAGTAGAGGAAAACCTGATGAAAAAAAACCTTAAACTNAAATTCTTTGGTCCTCTTCTTATTGTTTCTCTCTTCATATTNGCTCTTGCATGTGANGAAGAAACTGTNATGGAAGCCCCTTCTAGCGAAGCTCCGGCTACAACCATGAAAGATAAAGAAGAAGATCATGATCATTCTGAAGATGAAGAACATCATGATGATGATATCGCCTATTCCTTAATATCGGATGGTGAGCTTACAGTATGTACTGATGCTCCTTATGAACCATTTGAGTTTCAGGATGAGGACGGAACTTGGACTGGATTTGACATGGACATAATGAGGGTATTAGCCGGAAATATGGATGTTGAATTAACNGTCAAAGTNGTGCCATTTGATGGCATNTGGTTATTGCCAGCTGCAGGAGAATGTGACGTAGTTGCATCTGCNATGACAATAACAGAAGAAAGAGCTGCTTCAACATTATTTACGNATCCGTATTTTGATGCTGACCAGTCACTNTTAGTGAGNACAACTGATGCTGAGAAATACAGTACATTGGCTTCATTGTCAGATTCAAGAATTGCAGTACAAACTGGTACAACTGGTGAAATGTACGCAGAAGAAAATAAACCAAGTGGAGCAACTTTAGTTTCATTTGATGAGCCTGCTGCTATGTTCTTAGCACTTCAATCTGGAGAAGTTGATGCAATATTGCAAGATTTGCCAGTAAATGGAGATAGGCAAAAAAACAACCCATTCTTTACNATGACNGAAACATTCCCAACTGGTGAAAGCTANGGNTTTGCTGTAAGNCCTGATAATCCAGGTCTTGCNNAAATGATAAATACNGGANTNGAAAAGATGATGATGNNNGGAGCNTATGATGAANTCTNTGCTGCTTACTTTGGNGGNGTTCCAGAATTAAANCCAATNAAAATTGGAATGATTCTTGTNGGNCCAAGAAATGATAAAGGTTGGTCTCAAGCCCATTTCGAAGGTGGAGAATATGCTGTTGAAAAAATGGGTGGTAGTCTAGACGATGATTACATTGTCGTAGATTTTGTGAACCCAGCTGATTCACCTGACCTAACAGTACCTGACGTAGTTTCAGACATGATTGATCAAGGAGCAGGTATTATATTTGCAACTTCAGATGACATGGGAGATGGAATTATTGAAGCCGCTGCAATGTTTCCAGATGTACCAATGGTTTTTGCTTCAGGTGATACAGCAGATGTATCTATGAAAATGGATGCAATGCAGGTAGCATATTCAATGGGTGGTATGTCAATTAAAGCATACAAAATGAAGATCGAAAATCCATTCTTCGACGAAGATGCTGAAGATACAAATATAACTGAGATTGCTTTAGGACTTGCGTTCTAATTTAATTTTATTTTAATTTTAAAACGGCCCAGTATTTATACTTGGGCCGTTTTTTTTTACCCAAGATATTGATGCAACTCCGGCTGATTTACACATTTTTTCACGTCTAATATTTGAACTATCAATTCCACCAAGGCTTATAAAATCATTTAAATAGTTAAGCTTTATCAAATTAAACTTAATAACATCTAAAAAGTATTTGTTTTTTTTATTTTTAAAAAGAGGTGACAAAAAAATTTTTGAACAACCCTGATTTTTTTTATTGAAAACTTCAGTAATGTTATGAGCTGATCCAATTAATTCAAAGTTTTTCTTTGAAAGATTTTTGTATTTAACCAGTTTATTAAAAGATGGAATGTATACACCATCAAAATTATAGTTTAGAGCAATTTTTAAATTGTTCGATATATAAACTTTTCTAAATTGGTTTTTACAGAATCTTACTAAACTTTTTATTTCATCAATATCAGGCTTTTTTTTATAGTTTCTATAGACTATAGATATTTTTCTATTTAACTTTTCAATTTCATTTCTTTGAAATTTATCTATAAAATAGTAAATGGATTGTTTCATATGGAAAACGTAGTAAAAAATTATAATTTAATAAAGCAAGAAATTCAAAAAAATACTAATGTTAAATTAATTGCTGTAACTAAAACCTTCCCAATAAAACATATTTTGCCAATTATTAATATTGATCATATTCATTTTGGTGAGAATAAAGTACAAGAGGCTCAAGAAAAGTGGACACCAATTAAAAACGATTTTCCCCATATTAAATTACATTTGATTGGAAAACTTCAAACAAATAAAGTTAAGTTTGCAATTCCATTATTTGATTATATTCATTCTTTAGACAGCGAAAAACTTGCAAGCAAAATAGCGGATGAGCAAATCAAAAAAGGCTTTAAACCTAAAATTTTTATACAAATTAATATTGGAGAAGAACCACAAAAAGGAGGTATTGGTGTAAATCAGCTGGAAGAATTTTACAAGAAATGCTTGGATATATACAATTTGAATATAATTGGTCTTATGTGCATACCGCCCTTTGATAAAGACTCAACACCATTTTTTGAAAAAATGCAAAATCTTAGCAAAAATTTAAATCTTAATGAGATTAGCATGGGTATGTCAGATGACTATTTAGAAGCAATAAAGTTTAGTTCAACTTTTATAAGAATAGGTTCAAAAATATTTGGAAAAAGAAATTAAGATATTCTTATCTTAGTCTTTGTATCAATTAATTTTAATAAAACTAATAAGTCATTTTTTTGGATAGCTATACATCCTAAAGTCGGTTTGTAATTTTTGGTAAGATGAATAAAAATTGCGCTTCCTTTATTTTTAATTGTTCTTTTAGTATTATAGTTAATTACTAAAATTAAATCATAAATACGGTCAGATCTAAATAATTTTTCACCTTTATTTTTTTTATTTAGCAAAATTTCTTTATTATATTTTTTATTTTTAGAGTCATCACACCATCCTATTTTTCTTGTAATTTTTTTTATTTTTAATTTTGTATTTGGTTTATCTATTCTATCTGGTCTATAATAAACTTTACCTAACGAGAAAAGACCTTTCGGTGTTGACTTATCACCTTCAATTTTGTTTTTTTTTAAACCATTTTTACCGATACTGCATTTAAAAACAAATTCATCGTAAAGTAACTTATCTTTATTTTTTAATTTTATTATCATATTATTATTTAATGACTCAAAAGTTATATATTTTAAATATACCAGAGATAGAAAAGATTTTTAATGAAATAAAAGAGTATATAACCTTTGAAGTAGTAGGCTTTAAAAAAATTAAAGATTTAGTTGAGAAATTAGAAAATGATAAAGATATTTTACTAAATTCAATTGTCTTAATATATAAAAAAGATGTAAAGTCCATTGAGGGAAAAATAGATGAAAACAAAATCTGTTATCTTCCTAATTTACCCTTTAAAATCATATATTTGCTAGAGCAAATAAATGTAAAATTTATTCAACAAGTTTATATTTCACAGTCAGATATTAATGTCAAAAATTATGCATTAGATTTGAATGCGAGAATTTTAAAAAAAAATAATCAAGAACTAAAATTGACTGAAAGAGAAACTGAAGCGATTGTTTTTCTTCAAAATAAAAATGAGCCAGTGAGTGTTGAAAAATTACAAAAAGAAGTATGGAAATATGGCGAAGATTTAGAAACCCATACTGTTGAAACGCATATTTATAGATTAAGAAAAAAAATTAAAGATAAATTCAATGACAACAACTTTATATTAAGTGAAAAAAAAGGTTATTTTATAAAGTGAAAAAGAAAAATTTTATAGCAAAAGAGCTTTTTTCTAGAAAATATAAACCAAGAGTAATTAAACCTAAAAAAGGTAAAGGTAGTTTTAAAAGAAAAAAAAAATAAACTTTTACCTATTTAACTTCCTAAAAACAGTAAGTGGTAAATTCCCTCTAGAAACATTAGCGGTCTCATCTCCTTGAAATAATTTGTAATCGAAACACATTTTTTTTATGTTAGGGGCTCTAACAACCTCAATCATATCACTTTCAAACATTACTCCTTTTTCATCAACTAAATCTTTTACATATTCGTTGTAAGTTACATCTAAAAAAGCTCTATTGTTCATTACCACATGTGTTGCATCTTTAAGTTTTTCATCGCTAAAAGTTTTGTTTATTCCCAAATATTTATTTAAATAATAAATCAACGTGAAATCACCACCTCCACATTCAGCAATTCTAAAAGTAGCAATTTCCTCTTTTGTATGATTTTTTTTAATTTCTTTTACTAATTCTTTATAAGATGCTCCCCAATAATCTAATTCAAACTTGCCTAAACTATCTTCATATTTCGGATAAGAATAATTAACATAGGAATATTGATAAGGTGTTAAATATAGAAATCTGTAAAAAGATAATGAAAATAAAATTAATACAATGATAGTACTTATTTTAGCTGTCCAATTTTTTTTAAATTGTAAAAAAAGATGTTCAAGTGAAATAGATGCAATTAAACAATATAGTGGTACTACAAACAAGAATAATCTAATATTATCGTAAATATTTACATCCATAGAAATTGCTATAATTATGGGAAAAAAAGTTATGAATAACAGTATTATAAATTTCAAATTAAAATTTGTAATATATCTTTTTATATGAATGTCTCTTTTAAAAATTAAAATTAATGACATTAAAGCTAACAAAGTAGAATAAAAAGGCATTCTATATTTTAAAATATCAAGAAAATAAGTTTTCGGTGTATTAAAAATTTCATATATCTCACCATTAATTAACCCAATTTTTGGGCCATCTAGCCATGATAAGGTTTTAGCCACGATTTTTGAAAAGAAGTTAACAAAATTTCCTTTTTGAATTTCAATTATCATATGTGGCCAACACATAAGGGTTATTATGATTGTAATGAAAATGGCTATTAAAGAATGTGAAATTAGTCGTTTTGAAAGAGCCCAGTATTTAGAATTATATTCAAAAAATAAATAAAATAAACCAACTATGACAACTGGTAAAATAACTATTGGAAAAGTAAGTCTTACACCACAACCAAATCCAATAAAAAAAGAGGTTAATAATAAATTTTTAATTTTTCCATTTTCTTCAATTAAATATTTATAAAAAAAATAACTAAACCAAATAAAGGAGAAGAAAATAATTATATCTTTAGAATTGATACCCATATGCCCGAAAAAAAATGGGTTTAATAAAGTTAACAAACAAGCAAATAAAGCAATACTTTGGTTAAAAAACTTTTTTGAAATTAAATAAAGACCTAAAATACTCAGGCTTGCAAAAAAAAAATTAATAAAATGCATTATTTCTGCAAGATTATTTATAAAAAAATTTCTATTGATTAAAAATATTATGTGAGAAATAGAATATGATAGAGTATCATAAAAACCAGGGTAGAACTCGATGTTTCTAAACTCTAGTCTATCTACAGCTCCTAAGGTTGCATAAAATTGAAATCTGACATTACCATTTATATGGTGAAAATATTCATCCCATGAAAATCCAGTTATAACAGATGAATACAGACCTAAAACAAGAAGGCTGAAAATAAATATAATTTGAAATGCTTTTACTAAATTAGATCCCATTTAATATAATTATCACAAAAAAACCTTTGGTACTATTGTTGAGTTCTTAATAATTTCGTAAAAGTTCTTTTATTTAAATTAGATTTCATTATTTTATTAATATTATTACAAGAAAGATCATTTGAACAAGGTTTATCAGCACAGACACAAAGTGTGATACTTTGAAGTACTTTTCTTCACCATTGTCTTTAAATTTATTTATTAACGGCATTAAAAAAAAATTAGATATAAAAAATAAAATACAAATAGACAGCATTAAATAAAATTTAAGACTAAAGTCACTTAAATAAGCGATCAATAAAATAATAATTAGGCTAATACTAAGATTTAGTAAGTAATATAAAGGAAATATACCTCTAATAAATTTTCTAGCATACTCTTCATTTAAAAATCTAAATGTAGATGGAGCAACCACAAATGAAAAAAAAAGCATAACTCCTAAAAGTATTGCAGTTAAATATGTAACGCCTTGTTCAATCATTATAAAACAACTTCAAATCCCTCAAAATTAGGCGCACCCAAATAAAGATCTTGATGCTGACCAGCATTTTTGTGAGCTAACCTGAAGGCTTCTGATTTAGTCCAATTAATGAAGTCCTCTTTTGAATTCCATATACTATGTGATGCGTACAAAGTAAATTCTTCGTTAGTATTTCCCTTAACTAAATGAAATTCTTTAAAGCCTGGAACACCTTTTAAATGAGTATCTCTATTTTTCCAAACACTCTCAAAGTCTTGTTCTTTGCCAAGTACAATCTTGAATCTATTCATCGCTATAAACATTGTGACTATATATATTTATTACATATGGTTTTATAGCTTAATTAGTGTGACACTCTGTTGCTTAAAAATTTTAAATAAATAACCATATCCAAGTAAATGGAAGGAAAACTATGAAAAAATTAGCGTTAATTTTATCTTTTGTATTATTTTCTAGCTCTGTATTTGCAGGTTCATGCCCGATGATGGCAAAAAACCTTGATGCAAAAATCGCAGAAGCTCAAGAATTAAGAGATGCTGGAATGAAGGCTCATGATGGTGGAGAGCACAAAAAATCAGTAGATCTTCTTAATAAAGCATTAGAAATGTTTAAAGGATAAATTCTTTGGGGTTTGGGGCACCTGGCAACAGAACGCCCCAATAATTTAAATTATAAGAGTTATGCTTTTGGTACAAATGTTAAGCTTGCTCCATTGTTACAATATCGCTTACCAGTTGGTTTTGGACCATCATCAAAGACATGACCCTGGTGCCCCCCACAAATTGCACAATGATATTCTGTCCTTGGTATTAATAATTTGAAATCTAATTTTGTAGCGATTACATTTGGGTAATGTTCGAAGAACGAGGGCCAGCCTGTGCCACTATCATATTTCATTTTGCTGCTAAATAAAGGTGTATTACAGCCAACACATAGATACTCACCTACTCTTTTTTCATCATTTAAAGAACTTGTAAAGGGTCTCTCAGTTCCTTCTTCTCTCAAAATGTAAAATTGATGATTAGTTAGTATTTCCCTCCACTCAGTATTTGATTTAATCACTCTCTTTATTTGCTGAGCAAAGGCTTGAAGAGATACAAGAGGCGATAATAATCCAAGAATTATGACTTTAATGAATTTTCTTTTTTTCATGCTTGATGTTAATGTAACTCATGTGGCTTAAATTTGAAAAAGACCAATTACCGCTCTTTACTAGAATAATTTTATTCCTTCAAAGAAAGAAATTTGGTTTTGATTTAAATCCAACGAAAGCCTGGGGTATCGTACCAAGGTTAATGTTTGGAATAAATTTTTTCTTTAAATTGATATCAAGTAAAAAATCTAGAATTGATGCAAGTTTAAGAACACTTATCTCAGTTAGAATTTCACAGATCAATAATTGTGAGTTCTGTGTTGATATGAACAGCTATTTGTTTTTTGAAACTAAGGGAGAGTCAAAGAAAATAAATCAATTGAAGTCCTGGAAAGGAAATAATATTTATTCCGCAAAGGAGCAGGTTGCTCTTGAATATGCAGAGACAATAACGATTACGGGCAGAAGTGTTACTGAAGATCTTCAATCAAGATTACTTCAACAATTTAAAAAGAAAGATATAATTGAACTTACCGCTATCGTTGCTTTTCAAAACTTATCAAGTAAGTTTAATAGTGCACTCCACATTAAACCTAATGGTTTTTGCGACATTGATAAAACTAAATAAATATTTTTTCATTAGACCGCAAGAAATTAAGTAAATCTTTTTGCTCATTAGTTATATGGGTTTCATTCAATTTTAATTGTTCATATACCTTCTTAAGATCCGAAGTAACATCAACATCAGAATATATTTTTTCAGAAATATTTACTTGATCTAAACAATCCTTTAGTGTTTTTATGACAGATGTTGATGAGGATTTAATTTTATTTAAGCATTTTATAATATTTTGGTCTTTACTTAGCATGAAACAAAATCCCCCGTCATCTGTTTGGAAAAACAGATTATCTTTTTCCAACTTACTTGAAAAAACCTCGTTTATGTCTTTTGAATTCATAGTAGGAATATCAGAGCCAAGAAGTGCCACCTTACCAACAGTCTTAAGCGCTAATTCACTTACTTCGCTCATAACAAAACTCAGATCTTGATCTTGGTTAATGAACTTTCCTTGATGAATGTTGCTTAGTAATTTTAAATTTTCTTCATCTTTATTTTTGCAAACTTTTATGAATTGTATTTTGTTTTTATTACTTAACCTTTTAAGATTTTGATTAGTTATGTTTATGAATTTTTCATTCAATTGGTTAACGAACTCATTATTCAATTTTTTCCTTAATCTTGATTTACTTTCATAAGATTTTGGATCTTTTAAAAAAGTTGCAAGGACAACGCTCTTTTTTTTTTTTCGAAATTTAATAGTTTGTATCACAGTCTTTGATAAAGTCTTTATATTTTGAAACATTTTATTATTCGCATATTTTTTGGCCGATGTTATTATTTTTTTATTTATGATATTTAATTTAATGCTCAATGATTTCATTTGCCAAATAAACTCGTGATCTTCTCCTTCTAACAAATTCTCATTAAATGGTCCTATAAAGTTGAATAATTTTTTACTAATCAAGAAAGATTGATCACCAAAGGGAATACAAAAAATTTTAGTTCTAAAATTTGCTCCAGCTGCAATCAACCAGCAATTAGCTTCATTAAATTTAAGTAAAAACGTAGTCACTGCAAATTTATTTAGTGAGCTTAAATCAGATGGACTTATATTTTTTATATCTGAGTCTAGGTGCAATAACCAAAGGATATCACGAGTTGACAAATTTATACCTTTGTTTAAAGCCTTTGCTCTTGATGAATTTCTCAATAAATATAAATGATCTACCTCAATTTTTTCTTGAGTTATGAATTTATTTTCCTCATCAACCACTAGAATGATTTCGCACCCTTTAAACTTTTGTTTTATTTGCTTAATAAGTTTGAAATCATCTTCCTGTTTTCCTATGGGAATGATGATGCTTAGATCGATCATTTATTAAAGAATAAATCCCTTATAGTGCCAATGGCAACAAACCAATAAAATCTTAGTTTACTCCAAAAGCCTTTCTTTTTACTCAACAGATAATACTTATCTATGCCACACTTTGTTTTTATGAACTTATTAATTTTTGGTTTTATATTTTTCATAAATCCTTTTCGTTACTATAGGTAAAAGTCCTATTGCTGATAATGAGACAATCACTTTCATTGTTAAGATATCTTCTAAATTATTGATTTGTGATAATTGATTTCCAGCATTAACGAATATGACTGTTGCAGGCAACATACCTAACTGAGACATCCAATAAAAATTAGTCCACTTCATTTGAGTTAAGCCGAAGGTTAAGTTGATTAAAAAAAAGGGAAAGATTGGACTTAGTCTTAAAAATAATAAATATAATAACCCGTCTTCTTTCATGCCTAGATTAACTTTACCTAAGTATTTTTTATACTTTTCTTGAATTATATCCTTGAGTAAGTATCTTGATATTAGGAAGCATAAAGTTGAGCCTATTGTACTTGCGAATGATGTTAAGATCACCCCAGGTAATAATCCAAAAAGTGCTCCAGCAAGTAAGGTTTTTAACAATGATATGGGTAGCGCAAGTGCCGTAACCACAATATAAGAAAGAAAGAAAAGTAGGTAATAAAACAAATATCTCTCATTAATAAGTATTTGTATATCCTCATATCTTTGTTTGATTAGATTAAGGCTTAAGACTTTATCATATTTAAATCCAACAATAATGACCAAGGTAAAAAAAATGAAAATAATGATCTTTTTTTTTAACTGCAGCTTGATCCTCCAAGAACACAAAACTTAGAACAATGCGGATGATTAAGATAAATTCTCTGCATTGATTCTTTTAAGGTTTGGCCAAGATCAAAAGCTTCATCGTAAGGCAATAAAGTACAAGCAATAACTGATGGTTTCTCCTTTCCTTTCTTCTTAACGATCATACGTGAAGATGAACACATCACGCTTTCTGGTTTTTTATTTAAG
>FUFK010439343.1_pt1 | contig 12336 bp, 16 predicted proteins | sample 1021851 | NCBI WGS metagenome assembly FUFK01 (sample SAMEA51879418, study PRJEB19060) | metagenome
GCTAAACTTGCCCGGGTTCAGGTTGGATATTTGACCTGGCCCGGGTTTTTTGCCAAAAATTTCCCTCGCTTCGCTCGGGTTTGATGTGCTCGCTGGTCGCTCGCCGGTTGTATTAAGGGGTTCGTAATGTGTCTCGCTAGACGCTCGACGCTTATATTAAGAACCCCTACCCCCCGGGACCCCCATTGTGCCGTCAGTGTCAATATATATAATGGGACCCCCATAAGCGGAGCAAATTTTACAAAAATCAAAAAACGGGGGTATTTAACGGGGGTATTAAAAAAGAACAACACAAGTGCTACTCCTAATAACACATAATATCTTTCTTTTTATTATTCTTTTAATAGTACATAATAACACATAAGAGTTCTCCTTGGGTGCCTTTGCACAGGGTAACATGAAAACAAAGATATTGCAAGACCCCTCCTTATAAATTATAATAAAAATTAATCTTCTTGTCTCCCCTTGGAAAGGGTCCTAGGTGTTACCTTACTATAAAGAGATACACAGAGCAGGTAATTTTTTAAGTAGACCTCTCTATGACAAAGTTCTAGGAACAGAGACAGAGTGGACAAAGTACTTTAATTTTACAGCGTGTTCCATAGACCCAGAGGAGTTTCTTCTTCAAGATCATTTTTATCACTGGCTATACCAGAGGCACAGGTACAAGGCGGGGGTACTTTGCATGGAAAGTAAAACAGTCTATAACTGGCACCAAGATACCAGCAGAGGTGTCTGTGTAAATTCCATACTATATACACCTGATACAATATCTTATACCTATTTCAGAGAGGAGCCAGAGGTAACTCACAGGGTCATAGACCTACAATATACTTCCGGCACCAGAGTTCTTTTCAACAATCAGAAAGAACATATGGTTGTAAACCACGCAGGTATCAGGTTAATGTTGACAGTAGAGTTTGAAGAAGACAAGGATTCTTTATCTTTTGATAATCTTTTAAATGAAATAGAACAGGAATACACAACAGATGACAACTAGTGAAGAAGTTCTATCAGGTGCCAAACCCAGACCCAATGCAAGATCAGAGGCCTATAACCTTACCAAGAAGCAAACCAGATTTGCAGAGGTCTACATAGAGACCAATGATCCTATTCATGCGCTGGTAGAGGCAGGATATGCCCCGGTAAATACCAAGGATGGTAGACTGGACCGTACCAGAACTGCCAGAAGAGCACAGCAGTACCTCTCCAATCCCAAGCTCAGAGCTTACATAGAGATGCTCAGAGAGGACGTTGTAGAGAAGGTATCTTGGAATGCACAGAAGGTCTTAGACAAAATGTACCAGACCTATATGAGAGCCACAGAGGCAGAGGACTATACCAATGCCAACCGTTCTCTGGAGAACATGGGCAAGCACCTAGGCATGTTCATTGACAAGAAAGAGATCAAACAGAACACCACCTTTCAGGGTGTAGATGAGGCCTTCACTCCTGATGTAGACAGTGACATCAAGAGACTGGCAGACATCTCTGGGTATTCTCTCTCTGTCATCAAAGGGGGCAAGGGAGAAGAATAAGTGGAAGGTGCTCCAGAAGAACACCAGCTAAGACTAAGAGAGAACCTGTACCTCAGAGCAGTGGAGACTGCCAAGACAGACTTCTTTTCCTATGTCAAGTTTATTGCTCCTTCTCTTGTCTCAGATTTCAAGGTGGGCAGACACATAGAGGTGCTCTCCAGAAAACTACAGAAAGTGGTAGACTCTCCTGACCCACAGAGACTAATGGTTTTTCTCCCTCCCCGCTCCTCCAAGAGCCTGCTCTGTTCTCAACTGTTCCCCTCTTGGTACATTGGGAACTACCCCTCTCACGAAATAATGAGCATATCTCACTCTGACCAGCTGGCCTCAGACTTTGGTAGAACTGTCAGAGATATCCTCAAGATGCCCCTCTACCAAGAAATATTCCCCGGAGCAACGCTCAGAGAGGACGTAAGAGCCGCTGGTAAGTGGAAGACCAAGCAGAACGGTATCTACTACGCAGCGGGGGTACGCTCACAGATAGCAGGGCGCGGAGCACACATTGCACTGATAGATGACGCCATGTCAGAGGAGGACGCCTTCTCAGAGGCAGGGCGAAGGTACATCAAGGAATGGTATCCTTCAGGTCTCAGAACACGCCTGATGCCCAACGGCTCTGTCATCATCATCAACACCAGATACCATGAAGATGACCTGTGCGGGTGGCTCCTCAACAATCAGACAGAGGATACCATACCTTGGGATGTTGTCTCCATACCAGCGTGGTTAGACGAAGAATCAGCACACCTCCTAGACCTTCCAGAGGGTTCCTCCTACTTCCCGGAGTGGAAACCAGACGAACTCCTCAGACTAGACGAGGCAGAGATCAGAGCCAACAACGGGGCCAAGTACTGGCAGGCCCTGTACATGCAGAACCCTACCCCTGACGAGGGGTCCACCATCAAGTCTCACTGGTTTCAGAACTGGGAGCTAGAAGACCCACCAGAGTGTGAAATAGTCATACAGACCTATGACACTGCCTTCTCCACCCGGAGCACAGCTGACTACTCTGTGATACAGACATGGGGCATTTTTGACTGGCTCACCACGGACCTAGCAGGAAGAGAATACCTAGCACCTAACATGATCCTTCTGGGCAATGTCAGAGAAAGACTAGAATACCCAGAACTAAGGAGGACAGCACAAGACCTCTACGATGATTACAAACCAGATATCTGTATCATAGAAAAGAAAGCATCTGGTCAGAGCCTGATACAGGACATGAGAAGAGCAGGACTTCCTGTGTTGGATTACCTCCCAGATCGTGATAAAGTATCCAGAGTACATGCAATTACACCACTCTTGGAATCTGGGCGCATATGGCTTCCCAGAGGACGAGATTGGTCAGAAGACCTATTCGCAGAGGCTATACAATTTCCATACGGGAGGCACGATGATCAAGTAGACGCAATGGCAATGGCAATACACTATCTAAAAGAATCTTGGCACTTGTCCCATCCAGATGATCCCGACTACGAAGAAGACGAAAGCCAACCTAAGAATAAAAAGACTTATTGGAATTGGAATTAAAGTGGCCTACCTAACTTCTAACATACCTTTTTTCAGGTGTTTAGTACGAAAAGAATTTACACATAATCACGAAGACTACCAAGGAGAATACCTACACGCACTGGCAATAGCAGTCAACACAATACCAGACAGGTGTCTTAGTTTCAATGTTGTATTTACAGGTTGTGAAGCAGAGGATGGTGAGGATAATCTACACGGCGGGGCCATGTGGGCCAGAATGCCTATCACTGGTCTTGTTTCTGACACTCCGTTAGACGAGTTCCCAGAGCTTATGCCCACGCACTTTGCACAACCGTGGGACTGCTCTTCCAGAGATCACTCTGTAATTTTCATGGACCGTATATCTTCTAGTCCATGGCTTTGTAAGATAGGAGGTGTATTTCATACAGGTAGATACCTGTTCACTGTAGACTACACAGGAACTGCAATTGCAGATGACCCTGCACAGCACAAGCAGTCTCACGTTCTAGAACTTACAGATGCAGGAGTCTACACAGGAAATATTGTAGCTCTTCCAAATAACAGGGTAAGAGTGACAAACCCTGCAATGTGGACAAACGGAGAAGGTGCGCCAGACTTTGTACCTAGTCAGTATGTTCACTCTGCAGAAATTCACAACAGTTACATGGACCCTTATACAACTTTTAATAACCTTTATCAGCAGGAGGACCTNGAAGATGCAGAAGAAGAAGACGGCCAAGAATNGTAAAAANCCTNTTGCCAAGAANTACGGTGGNAAACCNAAGATGCGTATGAAAATGGGCGGTAAGCCCAAAATGCGTATGAAAAGAGGCGGCAGAGCCAGATAAAGGAATTAAACAATGGCAGTTGAGCGTAACCCGCTAGAGGCAATGGAGCCAGAACTCCAAGAAGAAATGCCTGTGTCTAACTTCAGTGTCATGGGAGATACTCCTTCCATAGAAGCAGAGATGATGGCAGAGAACATTGTAAACTTTATGCCAACAGAAGACGGTGGCCTAGAGGTGGAGTTTGGAGAGATAGAAGAACTAACCATCTCTGGCCCCATGGGTTCCCACTTTGAAAACATAGCAGAGTTTCTGGAAGAAGGAGACCTAGAAGAAATAGGTTCTATGGTCTATGACAGTTACGAAGCAGACAAAGAGTCAAGGCAAGAGTGGGAACAAATCTTTGAGCGTGGGTTTGATCTTCTGGGTCTTAAACTAGAAGAAACCACAGAACCCTTTGACGGTGCCTGCACAGCTGTCCACCCTCTCTTGATAGAGTCCGTTGTCAAGTTCCAGAGCAAAGCCTCTCAAGAACTCTTCCCGGCAGGTGGGCCAGTAAAGTCTCAGATCATAGGAGCTTCTACCATTGAGCGCGAGAAACAAGCGCAACGTGTCAAGAACTTTATGAACTATCAGCTTACTCAGCAAATGCCTGAGTACTTTGAAGAACAAGAGCGTCTACTGTTTCACCTCCCGGTGATGGGTTCTGCCTTTAAGAAAATTTACTATGATCAGCTACTAGAAAGACCAGTGTCAGAACTGGTCCCAGTGGATCACTTCTATGTATCCTACAATGCCAAGGACCTCAGAACAGCTGACCGTTATACGCACCTGATCTTTCGTTCTGTCAATGATTTTAGAAAAGACGTAGTATCAGGAATGTACCTAGACGTAGACCTAGGCAAGCCTTCTGCTCCTGATATACCTGAGATGACCCAGAAGATGGACGAACTCATGGGCATTGATTCTTCTGGTATTGACCTAGAAGACCCTCAGTATGTTCTCCTAGAGCAGCACTGCTACCTAGACCTACCAGAACCTTACAATGACCCTGACGGTATTGCTCACCCCTATATTGTAACCATAGACGAGAAGAGCAAAAAGGTTCTCTGCATCAGAAGAAACTACAAAGAGGGTGATCCCAAGAAAGAAAAAAAGAACCACTTTATTCACTACAAGTATGTACCGGGATTTGGTTTCTACGGGCTGGGACTTATTCACTTCCTAGGTAACCTAACCATGACAGCTACCACTGCCATGCGTTCTCTGGTAGATGCGGGTCAGTTTGCCAACCTCCCCGGTGGTTTCAAGGCTAGAGGTGTTAGACTGGTGGGTGATAATGAACCTATCTCTCCCGGTGAGTTCAAAGAAGTGGAGAGCACAGGCATTGACCTGAACAAAGCCATCATTACACTCCCTTATAAAGAGCCGTCACAGACCCTGATGGGCATGATGCAGTTTGTCATAGGCGCAGGACAGAAGTTTGCAGACTCCACAGAGCAGGTAATTGCAGATTCTAAGAACTCTGGCCCTGTGGGAACCACCATGGCCCTCCTAGAAGCCTCTTCAAAGTTCTTCTCTGCCATTCACAAGCGACTTCACAAGGCACAGAAGGATGAATTTGAAGTACTGGCACAGATAAACTTTGACTTTCTCCCTCCCTCCTACCCCTATCAGGTGGTTGGAGGAGATCAAGAGGTGTTCAAGCAGGACTTTGACGGGAGAATTGATGTAATTCCTGTCTCTGACCCCAACATCCCCTCCTCTGCACACCGTATGGCACTGGGACAACTGGCAATTCAGCTGGCAAGTCAGACGCCTCCGGGTACTTTTAACATGCCAGCCCTCTACAGAGAGGTTCTTACAGCGGCAAACTTCCCAAATCTAGACGAAATCCTACCACCGGAGCAAAAACCACAGGCTCAAGACCCTCTGGCAGACATTATCTCTGCCACCAAGGGTCTTCCCATAGCTGCATTCCCGGGGCAGAACCACGAAGCACACATTCAATTCAAAACTTCCTTCCTCAAGGACCCTGCCACGGGCGCAAACCCCATGATGAAGCAGATCGTGCCAATTATCAATGCAAATGTCAGAGATCACATGATTATGAAGTACCAAGAGCAGGTTCTTGGCATGGTCAAAGCTTCTGGTGTTGCAGATGACCCACAAACCACAGAGATGGTCATGGCACAGGCAGCAGAAGAAGTGGCAAATGCCAACGCTGCCATGGGAATTGCACAAAGTCCAGAGCAACAGATGCTTCTACTGGAGAAAGAACGTCTTGAGTTTGATAAACAGAAAGCAGAGATGGCAGCTGCCAAAGATTCTGCTGATATTGCTCTCAAACAAATGGACATGGACCTAAAAGCCAAAGAGAACATGAATGATCTGGTTCTCAACGTAGGTAAAATGGAAGCAGACGAACGTAAAGAAAACCTAAAAGCTCTAGAGGCTACAGCTAGGTTAGAACTAGAAAAGCAAAGGTTAGATGATGACTCAGAAATTAAAGCTGCTAATACTGCTATCAGTACTCTTCAGTCTATTGGCAAGCAAATCAGAGGCAATGATGGCTGAAAATAATATAACTCAAGCAGATGTGGAAAGACTTATAAATTCTTTACGCATACCTCAAAAGTTAAAAGAACTGTTACTAAAAAAACCTTCTATGCTAACTCCTGCAGAAGAAGTAACAGTAAGTTCTCTTCAAGAAGTATATCCAGTGTTAAAGAGCATTCCTAAAGGTCCAGAAGAAACATACCTTGAAGTAGAAAAAAATCTTTTACCATTTCTAAAGAAAAATGAAGGACTGCTGTTAGGAACTAAAACAGCTGTAGAAGACAAGGGTAAAAAGAACCCAACAAAAGATATAGGTTATGGTCATAAACTAACAGCTAAAGAAAGAAAAACTAATAATGTATATGGTATAGATATATCTAAAGGCATAACACCGGAACAGGCAGAGGTTATATTAAAAAAAGATATAGCAAATAAGTATAAGCAAGCTTCTACAAAAGTTCCAAACTTTAGTAGTCTAAGTCCTACTGAACAAGCTTTAATAACTGACTTTGAATTTAATGTTAGAGGTGGTATAAAATCTTATCCTAAGTTAATGAAAGCAATTCAAAATAAAGATACCACGGGTATTCATTCTCAGTACAAAAGATANATGGGAAGTTTAGATAATCCTCTTAANCTTAGAAATCAAACTACTCTGGACAACTTTATAATTCCCATGGGTAGAGAATACGAAAGTAGCAAAGCAGCTACCAACGTGGCTAGTAATCCTAATCCTGAACCAAGAGCTATCTAGAATGCCCCTAACTCCCGGTAAAAGTAAGAAGGCTATCTCTGCAAATATCAAGAAGCTAAAATCAGAAGGTTATGATCAGAAGCAGGCAGTGGCAATTGCACTGTCCACCTCTAGACGTTCTCCCAAACGAGTATCTAAAAAAAAGCGTAGGATGACAAGAAGAAAATAGATATACTTCTGTTATGGATATATTCCAAGAAATAAAAGATGCTTTCCAAATTAAGCAAGAAAGTTTAAAAAATTTGCTTGCAGACGGACAAGCAGAGGACTATAACCAATATAAGCAGATAGTAGGCACACTCTCAGGAATTGAATGGGCCTACACTGAACTAAACAGAATTGTCAATAATAGAATGGAGAATGATTTAGACAATGATTAATCCTAACTTAGCAGGAGCTATTACAAATGATTCGTGGGTCACAGAAGGAGAACACCCGGACCCAGAGGTTCTTCCAGAGATTCCGGGGTATCATGTTCTGGTTCGCCCTGTCAGTATCAAGCCAAAGACCAAAGGAGGAATTATCCTTCCAGAGAAAGCTAGGGATGACATTGCTTACCTCACCACGGTGGGCCGTGTACTCAAGGTAGGAACTCTGGCCTACGAAGACAAGGACAAATTTCTTGGAGGTGCTTGGTGTAAAGAGGGTGACCACGTATGTTATCAGAAGTTGATAGGCACAAAGTTTGTTTATAAAGGTGTCAAGCTACTTCTTATCTTTGATGATCAGGTTCTGATGAAGATTGATAATCCAGAAGATTTAGACACTACCCTTGTATTAGGAACTTAAATGTGTTAAATATATTACTATGGCGTAACCTTAGTATTCGCACACTATGAGGAGACACTACGAATGTCGGAAGAACAAGTAGAAGCAAAAGAAAACGTAGCGGAAGAGCTAACAGAGTGGAGTGAGGTTGATCTTTCTCCTACAAATGAACAAGAAAAAATTGAGTTTGAAGTTGAAGACGCTGAACCAGAGGTGGAAAGCAAACCAGAGGTGGAAGAAGCGTCTCCTGAACCAGCAGCAGCAGCAGAGGCATCCAAAGAACTTCCTGAGTTGGAAGGCATAGAGACCAAGGGTGCTGAAAAAAGAATTAGACAGCTGGTCAAACAAAAGAAAGAGCGTGAAGCTCGTATTGCACAGTTAGAAGCAGAGCGTCAGCAGCTTCTTGAAACTGTTACAGAAAGAGATAAAAATGCTGTGGATATGCACAAGGTCAGCTATGACCAGTCTGCAAAACAACTACAGCAGCAAGCAGAGTTAGCAAAGCAGTCCTATCTAACTGCTTATGATTCTGGTGATAAAGAAAATATGTTAAAGGCTCAAGAGCTTCTAAACCAGACGCAGGTAGAGCTAAACAACATTGAACAGAACAAGAACCAACTGTCTCAGTACGAAAGAACACTAGAGGCAAGAGAGACTCAAAGACAGCAGCAACAGCAGCAGCAGGTAGATACAAGTGAATATGATCCNATGGCTGTGGAGTGGAGTCAAAAGCCTGAAAATAATTGGTTTGGTTCAGACAACATTATGACTGTGGCAGCTTTAACAATTGATGCTCAGTTAAAAGAAGAAGGTTATAATCCAGCATCTCCTGATTTTTATCAAGAGGTGGATTNAAGAATGAGACAGGAGTTTCCTCACAAGTTCAACCAACAGGTTGTAGAACAGGAAGTTCCTGCTCAAAGAGCTACTCAACAGGTGGTGGCAGGGCAGTCGCGCAGTCCTACCAACTCATCCTCTAAAAAGGTCAAGCTTACTCAAGAAGACGTAAGAATGGCACAGAAGTGGAATATACCTCTTGAGAAGTATGCTGCTGAAAAAGCACGGGCAGACCGTGCAGCAGGTGAGTATGTACCTATCAGTGGGTAAGTTAGCGCGTAATAAAAGNAACAAAGGAGCGTTTAAAGATGAGTAAAACAAGTAGTAGAACAACTCAAACTAGGGAAACTGAAACGAAAGAATATACATATACTGAGCCTAACTGGCTAGAGATTCCTGAACCTGTTGTAGACAGATTCACCAATGAAGACATGGTTCTCCGTTGGATACGCATCTCCCTCAAAGGTGAAGATGACTACAAGAACGTAGGGAATAAAATGAGCCAAGGTTGGGTATTTGTAACCCCGGAAGAAGTTCCTGAAATGTTACATTCTGCAACTGTTTTAGATGCTGGTCGCTATTCAAATTGTGTTGTACGGGGGGATGTCGCTCTTGCCAAGATGCCCCGTGGTAAGGCAAAGGCCAGAAATGATTATTATCAGGACAAGGCAAATGCCATGATGGACGCTGTAAATCAGCAACTGATGGCAGCTTCTGATTCTAGAATGCCCATTTCAAATAATAGCAAATCTAGTGTAACCAAGGGTAGAATGCCACAGTTCCAAAATTAACAGACTGCTGCTTATTCTACTCATCTTTAAAGGAAAGGAGATGGTAGTATGACTACTACAAAAGCCCTTAATGGTCTCACTCCTTCGCGTCGGTACTCTGGTGGTGCCAACACTCTGAAGACGAAAAACTACCGCATCAAATCAGCTGCGGCGGGTAGCATGTTCACGGGTGATCTGGTCCACGTAAGAGAAGGTTTTGTTTCTGTTGTTGGTAATGACAGCGGTGCCGCTGATCACCCCATTGGGGTTTTCATGGGGTGCTTCTACGAAGAAGACGGTGAGCCAAAGTTCCGTAAACATTGGCCCACGGGAACTTCTGCCAGCAATGCCTATGCGATTGTAGCTGATGATCCCCACGCTACGTTTGAAATTCAGTGTGATGCCAGTTCTTCTGTTGGNGANATCATGGAGTTCAACTTTGAAGTGACCAGAGGTGCAGGTTCTACCTTCACTGGTCGTTCAGGGTTTGGCCTTGATGTTGCGTCCAGAACTTCTGGTGTGGCNGCTATGTTCCGTATTATTGATTTCGTTGACGNACCCGGAAATGACATTGATAATGCTTCGGAGCGTGCCTTCCCGATTGCTGAAGTTCAACTTATCCACCACCAGTTGACCCGTGTGTCATCTGGCGCGTAACCTGAAAGGAGCTTAGACAATGGCTATTAACAGAGCTAGTATTGCCAAGCAGCTTCTGCCGGGACTCAATGCCGTTTTCGGTATGGAGTATGGAGAAGTTGCAGATGAATACAGCGTTCTCTTTGAGGTAGAGAACTCTGATCGTGCATTTGAAGAAGAAGTTCTCTTCACTGGTTTCGGTAAAGCACCTGTCAAAGGTGAAGGTGCCGCTGTCCAGTATGACAATGCACAGGAGAGCTTCACGGCTCGCTACACGCACGAAACCATCAGCCTTGCTTTTGCTGTTACGGAAGAGGCAATGGAAGACAACCTGTATGACACGTTTGCCAAGCTACGTGCCAGAGGGCTTGCCCGTTCCATGGCCAGCACCAAGCAAACCAAAGCTGCTGATGTTTTCAACAACGGTTTCAACACGGCCTTCACGGGCGGTGATGGACAGCCGTTGTTCAGTGCAAGTCACCCCACGGTGGGTGATGGTTCCCAGAGCAACCTGATCGGCACTGCTGGTACGGTTGATCTCTCGGAAGCTGCGCTGGAAACTGCGTTGATTAGCATTCAGACGGTTAAGGATGATAGAGGCATTCTCATCGGTTCCAACGCGGTATCGCTCCACGTTGCGCCGGGGAACCAGTTCACGGCAGACCGTGTGCTGAACAGCCCGTATCAGCCAAACACCGCTGATAACAACATCAACTCCATTGCTAACCAAGGGATGATTCCCAACGGTTACTTTGTGAACAAGCGTTTCCAAGATGCGGATGCGTTCTTCATCAAGACTGACGTTCCCAATGGAACGAAGATGTTTGTAAGAGCGCCGCTTGCCACGAAGATGGAACCTGACTTTGACACGGGCAACCTCCGTTTCAAGGCCAGAGAGCGTTACAGCTTCGGCTTCTCGGACTGGAGAGGATTCTTCGGTTCGCAGGGTGCCTAAAGCATTTTATGGTGGAGGGGCTATAAAAGGCTCCTCCACTATTTCTTCTTCTTTAACATAGTTGAATGGCACTTCGGGTGCTGGTCTAGGAAAGGACTGTTCAATATGCCTACACATTTTCCAAACGGANTTTCNAATAGAACAAAGGGTCATCCCCTTTTTAATTACCCATATTTAGACCCTTCAAAGTACTACACGTACTTCGATGATTTCTTTGAGTACCACTCTGGTATCTACACCATCACCACCACTGAAGCTGGTTCTGGTAATGCTTCAGAGGCAATCACCTCTGGTGCAGGTGGTCAACTCCTGATCACCAATGATGATGCAGATAATGATCTGGACTTCTTCCAGCTGAAGGGTGAGTCTTTCAAGTGGGATTCTAGCAAGAGAATGTTTTTCTCTGCTAGGTTTAAAACCAATGACGCAACGCAGTCAGAAATTGTCATGGGTCTTCAGATCACTGATACGACTCCTCTTGATGTCACAGACGGTATTTTCTTCCTTAAAATTGATGGAGACACGCAACCTGATCTTATCATTGAGAANGACAANAGTTCTAGNTTGAGCGTTCTAGANATGNANGCAATGGAAGATGACACGTTTGTCACGCTTTCGTTTGAGTANGATCCNCTGGACGTTGCCACAGGTGGNGCNGTGTTCCGCGCTTATCAAGATNANGTACANGTTGGTGAGATCACTNGCACNACCAATGCTCCTGATGATGAAGAACTGACGATCTCGTTTGGTATTCAGAACGGTGAAGCAGCTGCTAAGACCTTGACCATTGACTTTATTCTTGTAGCGGTGGAAAGATAAGCCACTACCTTGGAAAGCTATAAGCATTGATCTATAATAGGGGAAGTATCTTACATGGGTCTTCCCCTATTTTTTTAGGAGATAATTAAATGACAACCACTTTAAGACTGGCCCAAGTAACAGGTGGAGCAGGTGGTCCCGGTACATTAGTAGATGCAGTCACCAGTGTTACTGTAACTGATACTAGAATTAGAGCATACACTTACGCAGTCACCACTGCTCAAACAGTAAGAATTGTAGAGGATGGGTTTGCAGTATTAATTGAACAACCTGTGCTAACAGGAAATACAGGAGGTTCTGTTTACATAGGTGATGATGGAGTTAGAACGCAAANAGGAAATAGAATTAATGTATCTGTGGCGACTGCTGGTAAACTATACGTTTACTACGGATAAATTAGGAGAATGTAAATGACAACTACTTT
>FUFK010838908.1_pt1 | contig 12336 bp, 10 predicted proteins | sample 1021851 | NCBI WGS metagenome assembly FUFK01 (sample SAMEA51879418, study PRJEB19060) | metagenome
TCCCCGCCAGCGTGACAGCTACGCCGCCCAGCAGCAGCTATTGCGCACCCTCACCGACCTGCACAGCGGCGCAGTTGAAGACCCCGGCACCTGGGCGGATATCAACCAGCGCAACCGCAACAACTCCCTCGACGACCTTGTTGACCTGCTCCTGGGTCTGCACCGTGCCGACCGCTGGGCGAGCGCCCACGATGAGGCGCCCATGCCGTTGAATCAGCTCAACGCCCTCTACAGCGTGGACACCGAGAAGAACCGTGCCCTCGGCAAAACTATTGCCGAGATTTTCGCGCAGGTAGATACCGTTCCCTTCGATTCTGACCCCAAGGACCCGGACGCCCTCAAGCCCACCTACATTAACCTGCTGCCGGATTTTGGCGGCGCCACCCCGAACACGCTGCTGAACTACGCGCGCCTCACGGACACTGAGCTCGCCATTCTCGTCTTCACCCTCTCTGCCGCAGATATTCTGCACCCGGCGGATGCGCGTCTGGGCAGTATCCGTGCGGCGCTCGCCGCCGCGTACCCGAACGCGCCCGTCTATGCGCAGCACCTGTGCTTCGCCCCGGAGGAGCCTCTGCTGCAGGAGGCGACTGCCGCCCTGAGCAGCGGCAACGCCGTGACCATTGGTTACGGTACCTCTGAGCGTGCCGCGGATCGTCTGGTGGATCCGTATGCGCTGGTGTTGCACCGCGACCACATGTACCTGCATGCGTGGTGCCGTACCGCTGAGGAACGCTACTATGCCGCGCGTGGTGAGCAAGTCCCCGAGTACGTACCCGAGGCTTTTGCTCACGCAGCCACCGGCGAGGCAGGAAACAGTGAGACTGCCGACAGCCAGGCGGGAAACAGCGAGGTGGCGGATTATGAGGCAGGGGAGAAGACCCCCACTTTCTGGCGTAACTTCCGCCTCACCCGCATCAACCACATCCACGAGGCGGGTGCGGGTCGTGCCCACCCGGTCACCGGTGACACCGTCCCGCATTGGCACGCGCAGCAGCACAGTACTCAGACCAACCCCTTTGCTGAGTTGCGTATTCACCCGACCGAGCATATTCCCAGCGGCGAGCCGCTCGATACTCTCACCGCAACGTACATGCGTCGAAGCACCCACCACGTGAAGAAGGCTTCACGCACCCAGTACGTGCGTATTCACTACTACAACAACGCCCACGGCGCTGGCGATAAGAACATCCTCGACACCGTCATCGCGCACCGAGGTGCCCTCGAACTGGTCGGTCCTGCGCACCTGCGCGCGGCGTTGCTTGACCAGTTGCAAACCCTCAACGCGAGCAGCCGCAGGGGTGTGCCCGCAGAAAAATAGAACTTCACCCACAAGCAAAAACACCCTAAAAACCCATCTAAGGCGCCAAAACATTAACCTAAAACTTGTATAATGGTGCTCATGTCTTGGTGGTTCTGGATTTTGCTATGGGGCGCGCTCATCATCTGCTCGCTCCTCTATTTGGCATGGTTCACCTACAAAGCACTCACTCGCGGTTTCACACTCCTTGACGAAACCGTAACCTGGGTCGAGTCAATCGAGGGACAATTCGACGCAGCGCAAGCGAACGCAAGCCGAAAACTCCCACGAGACACCACCCTCGGGGTATTCACACCCATCACCGAGGCATACAATAACTACGAACAAGGTAAGCAGACACGCAGGTCTGAGCGGATCAAGCGACGGGTCTCCCGACGAGATCGACTCGGCCAACCTCAAAACATCGGAGACCTGCTCTAACAGAAAGGCACACCACCATGGGCCAGATTTTCAGCCACCCCGCGACCATCATCGTCGTTATCCTCCTCATCGTCCTGCTCTTCGGCGCACCCAAGCTGCCCGGCATGGCACGCAGCCTCGGCCAGTCCATGCGCATCTTCAAGACCGAAGTTGAGGGTCTGAAGAACGACTCCAAGAAGGACCCCCGCGAGAAGGACGGCGAAGAGGTCGTCACCGCTGAGGTCGTAGACAACGGCAAGGACGGCAAGACCGAAACCAAGTAACGGTCCCGCCACCGATGCACCAAACCCGTGCCAGCCCACCGGCCGGCACGGGTTTTGCGGCACCACCCCATAAACACCCCACCAGACCCCCTCAGCCGAATCACACACGGCACCGACACCCAGAGGACACCACGTGGCAACACCCGACCAGGACGTGCGCAACCGCAAAATCAATCCTGAAGCACGCATGGAACTCAAGGAACACCTGCGCGAATTCCGCGACCGCCTCATCAAAGCGGCTATCGCAACCATCATCGCAGCCATCATCGGTACGGTCTTCCTCTACCAGCCTTTCATCGAAATGATCTCTGCACCCCTGCAGCAGATCAACGCAGAAACCGGCCGCAACGCAAACCTGAACTACGGTAGCGTCGCATCTCCTTTCGACCAGCTGCTGAAGGTCGGTATGTACATCGGCCTGGTGATCGCCTCTCCCGTCTGGCTCTACCAGGCGCTGCGATTCCTGCTTCCGGCACTGCACACCAAGGAGAAGAGGTATCTCTTCGGCTTCCTCACCGCATCTATTTTCGCGTTTGCCTGCGGTGTCGCCATTTCGTACTTCACCCTCCCCGGCGTGGTCTACGCACTGCTGAAGTTCACCCCCGTCAACGAAAGTAACTACATTGACGCGGGCGTGTACATCTCCTTCATCCTGAAGTTCGTTGTGACGTTCTCCTGCGCGTTCATCATCCCTGTGATTCTGGTCGGCATTAACATGCTGGGCCTGATTCGCGGTAAGACCATCCTGAAGTCTTGGCGTTGGGTTGTTGTGCTCGTTGCGGTTATCGCAGCGCTGACTGCACCCGGTAGCGACATCATGATTATGTTCGTGCTCATGGCGCCGCTGCTGATTTTCTTCTTCGCAGCAATCGGCATCTGCATGATCAACGACAAGCGCCGCGACCGCAAGCTTGCCAAGCTGGCGGAGGGTTCGGATGAAGCAAGCCTGAACACCGCAACCAGCAGTGAAGACCTGGCGAAGATGGGTTACTTCGAGGACGAGAAGACTTCCTAAATTGAATAGCTCGCTTTGATCAACCTAGCCGAAAGGGGCGGGGTACAGAGAACCTGTACCCCGCCCCTTTCGTATGTTCCGCAAAAGCGTCTCGAGGCGCACAGACGAATTTTTACAACGCCCGCCGGTACATCCCGGCAGAAACTGAGCATAAACTGCGCCGAAACCGCGCAGCCGATGCGCTCGCTGTTCGCCCATACCGGATTAGTGCCCGTGCAGGATGCTTTCTGAAGGCTCGCGGCGGGCGAACCGTTACACTGGACATACTATGAGCAAGCACCACGCACAGCACACTTCTGACACACACACTTCTAACGCTTCTAACGCACAGACCCCGGCGGAGCAGACCGGCACCGACTACGCTGCCGCCTACGCCGCATCCCGAGAACGCGCCGCATACGCGAAGACCGTCCTCGGGGCTTTTGAGGCGTCCCTTGATTTTCCGCTGGATGATTTTCAGCGTCAGGCGTGTGCCGCTGTGGAGGCGGACCGCTCCGTCCTCGTTGCCGCGCCTACTGGTGCCGGTAAGACCATTGTGGGTGAGTTCGGTATCTACCTGGCGTTGCGCCGCGGCATGAAGGCGTTCTACACGACCCCCATTAAGGCGCTGAGCAACCAGAAGTACCACGACTTTGTGCGCGCGTACGGTGAGGATTACGTGGGTCTGCTCACCGGCGATACGAGCATTAACACGGAAGCACCCGTGGTCGTGATGACCACCGAGGTGCTACGCAACATGCTCTACGCCAACTCGACCACGCTGACCGGCCTGGGCTATGTGGTCATGGATGAGGTGCACTACCTGGCGGACCGTTTCCGTGGCGCGGTGTGGGAAGAGGCGATTATTCACCTTCCCGAGCATGTGAACGTCATTTCTCTGTCGGCGACGGTGTCGAACGTTGAGGAGTTCGGCGCGTGGCTGGATACGGTGCGCGGCGGCACGGACATTATCGTTTCTGAGCACCGCCCGGTACCCCTGTGGCAGCACATGATGGTCGGTCACCGCGTGGTGGACCTGTTCGTACCCGAAGACAACTCCGCGCAGGGCAAAAACCACACCCAGGGCAAGAACCAGGAGCCGGAGGAGAAGCTCTCCCGCAAGCAGGCGAAGAAGGCACAGAAAGCTAAGCAGCGTGGCGCAACCGTGGAGGCGGGCGCCAACCCACTGCTTGCCGGTCTGCGTCTGAACCCGCAGCTGAAGGCGTTACGCCCCGGCTTCCGTTCCGCGCCGGGCCGTGGACGCTACGGCGGCAAGCGTGAGCGTTTCCGTCACCGCCGTGAAGGCTGGCTCAATGAGACGTTCAGCAGCGGCGAGCGCGGCCGCTCGAACCGTCGTGACCGTTTCAGCAACGATCGTTTCAGTAACGACCGGGACTTTGATGCGCGCGGTGAGCAGAAGCCTCTGCGCCCGCAGCGCATTACCCGCCCGGAGATGGTGCGCGCCCTCGACAAACAGGGCCTGCTGCCCGCAATCTGCTTTATCTTCTCCCGTGCCGGTTGCGACGGCGCGGTCAGCCACTGCGTATCCGCCGATATTACGCTGACCACCCCCGAACAGCAGCAGACCATCCGCGCCTACATTGCGGAAGCGACCGCTCACCTGGACACCCGCGACCTGAACACCCTCGGCTACTACGAATGGCGTGACGGCCTGATTCGCGGTATCGCCGCGCACCACGCCGGCCTACTACCCCTATTCAAGGAGGTCGTCGAAACCCTCTTCGCCCAGGGCCTGATTAAGCTGGTCTTCGCCACCGAAACCCTCGCGCTGGGCATCAACATGCCCGCCCGCACCGTCATCCTGGAAAAGCTCACCAAGTACAACGGCGAATCCCACGTGGACATCACCCCCGGCGAGTACACCCAGCTGACCGGACGCGCAGGCCGCCGCGGCATCGACATCGAAGGCCACGCCGTCGTCATGTGGCGCCCCGGCATGTCCCCAGAACATGTAGCAACCCTCGCCTCAACCCGCACCTACCCGCTGAACTCCTCATTCCGCCCCACCTACAACATGGCGGCAAACCTCATCGCCTCCTACGGCGCCGAACGCACCCGCAAAATCCTGGAATCCTCCTTCGCACAGTTCCAGGCAGACAAGTCGGTCGTGGGCGTCGCCTCCCGCGTACGCAAAAACGAAAGCGCCCTAGAAGGCTACCGCGAAGCCATGGCATGCCACCTGGGCGACTTCACCGAATACGTCCAGCTCAGCCGCAACATCGCCGAACTGGAAAAGAAGGCATCCAAGAGCAACGAACGCCACGCACGCGCGCAGGCACACCACAGCATCCAGCAGCTACTGCCCGGCGACATCATCTACATTCCGCACGGCCGCTCCCGCGGCTACGCAGTCGTCATCACCCGCTCCGATTCGCACGCCGACCCGCGCATCGGCATCGTCACCGAGGACGCGCACCAGCGCACCGCTTCAACCCGCGATTTCGAAGGCGCCATCGAACCGGTCTCACGCATCAAAATCCCCAAGCGCCTAAGCCTCAAAACCGCCAAGGAACGCCGCGACACCGCAAGCCGCATGCGCCAGGCACTCTACGACGGCCGCGCCCCGCGTGCGCTCGCACAGCAGAACATCCCGGCTCGTCAGAACAGTATTGACGCGCAGCTGGAGGCGCTGCAGGCTCAGCTGCGTAACCACCCGTGCCACGGCTGCTCCGACCGTGCAAACCACATGCGTTGGGCTGAACGCTGGCAGAAGCTCAACGCTGAGACGGAAGGGTTGCGCCGTCAGATTGCCCGCCGCACCAACACGATTGCGCAGGTCTTCAACCGCATTGCGCGTCTGCTGGAGAGCTACGGCTACGTCGAACGCACCGAGGATAACGAACTGTCGCTCACCACCGGCGGCCAGGCTCTACGCCGCATCTACGGCGAGCGCGACCTACTGACCGCCCTGTGCCTGGACGCGCACTTCCTCGACGGACTGGAGCCCGCCGCCATCGCAGCAACCGTCGCCGCACTAACCTACCAGGGCAAGCGCGACGCCGTAGAATACCTGGCGCACTACCCGCACCCGTCCCTGCGCGCACCCATCGCGACAATTACGCAGCGCCTCGCCGACCTGAACGCAGCCGAAGAACAGTTCAAGGTCAACCCGACCCCCGCATGCGACTTCGGCCTGGTCGAACCCATGTACGCCTGGGCGAACGGCGCACACCTCGCAAAGGCAATCGAGGACACCGGCCTTGCCGCCGGCGACTTCGTACGCTGGGCAAAGCAGGTACTGGACGCCCTGGACCAGATCGCGCACATCCGTTCACTGGACCCGGTCATCCGCGCCCGCTGTGAAGAAGCAATCGAGGCGGTACGCCGCGGCGTAGTCGCACTCGACGTCTAACCCGCACCGTAGTGCTACACCGTACATAGTGCTACACCGCACCCGACCAGCTCGGGCCACCACCCCCGCGACTGTGTATTGTTCTGTACCATCTAAGTTCCGCCTCATCTAAGGACGAACGAACTACCACAGGCAGCGGGGGTGCTTCTATACTCAAATGAGACGCTCAGCTAAGCTACGCGAGCACAATTGAAGTGCCCGCCCCGTGTGCGCTTTCGGCGCGCCTCAAAGGTGAAAGGAATCTAATGTCTACCCGTATTTTCGTAGATGGTAGCGTGTACAGCCCGGTCGACCCGTACGCAACCGCAATGCTCGTCGAAGACGGCTTCGTCCGCTGGGTTGGTTCCGACTCCGGGGCACGTTCAATTGCCGACGAATCAGCCACCATCACCGAACTCGACGGCGCCCTACTAACCCCCGCCTTTGCACGCGCACTAGCACCGGTAGCAGGCAAAGAAGCACCCGAAATCCTCGACTACCTGCAGGCATACCGCGCAGCCGGCTACCACACCCACACCCTACTCGCCGGCATGGAAGACGTACCCGACCTCGTCTCCGCACTCAGCTACTACAGCACCGAACACGGCGTACCCGACATCCGCCTCATCCTCAACGTCACCGGCGTAGAAACCGACGAACTCATCAGCGCCATCAAGGCACTACGCCCCCTCACCGAAGGCGACCGCGCCGTCAAGGGCCTGCAGCTGGTCGGCATCTCCGTCGCACCCACCGAAGCCCCCGCAGCAGCACAGGTAGCCGAAGACGCCGCACTCCTGCTCTCCATCGACGCATCCACCGGATTCACCACCGCAGCCGACGCAGCGCTCGCCGTACGCGAAACCCGCCCCTGGCTCTCCATCCGCCTCGACGCAGCAATCAGCACCCCGCAAGACCCCATCACCGACGAATACCTCACCCAGCTGGCAGAAGCACGCATCAACCTCGGCCTCAGCGTCTGCGAACCCGAAGAAGACGAAACCGCCAACGACACCGTCCAAGCACTCCTCGCACACGCCGGGGGAGAGGTACGTGAGTCGGTAGCTTCCGTAGCCCGCCGCGCAAACGCAGCAGGCACCTCCATCGCCCTCGGCTCCGACACCCAACTCTACGCACCCGGCGCCTGGTCCCTCATCCGCGAACTCGTCAACGACGAACACGGCATCTCCGCACGTAGCGCCTTCGCCGCCCTCACCCGCGGCGTATACCGCCTCGCCCACGAAGACAACCCCTTCACCGGCCAGCTCACCCCCGATACCCCCGCATACGTCGCACAATGGCGCGTCGAAGCCCTCATGGTCCAGGCACCCGACTCCCGCGTCGCGTCGTGGAGCACCGACCCCCGCGCTCGCATTCCGTTGCTTCCGGTGCTGGATGAGGATTCGCCTCTGCCCATCCTGGAATCTATTTACACTGAAAGTAACTAATTTTTTAGCTTATCAGCACCTTTTTAGGCAGTTTAGGGGCAGTGGAAGCCCCCGCTGGTTCAGCTGCCCACATGTTTACCCGGTATACTGGATATCTACACTGCCTGTTTTATATGCACCTGTGAGGGAGTAATATGCGCGTTCTAACTGTCATCCCGACGTATAACGAGAAGGAGAACCTGCCCGTCGTGGTAGAGCGTCTTCGCAAGGCAGCTCCCGAGGTGGACATTCTCGTGGTGGATGATAACAGCCCCGACGGCACCGGCCAGATTGCTGATGAGCTGTCGGCTAAGGATTCCCAGATTCACGTTCTGCACCGCACCGTTAAGGACGGCCTGGGTGGCGCATACCTCGCCGGCTTCGATTGGGGCCTTGAGGCAGGCTACGACATTCTGATTGAAATGGACGCTGACTGCTCGCACCAGCCTGAGCAGCTTCCTTCCCTGGTTCGTGCAGTGGAGGCGGGCGCTGACCTGGCTATTGGTTCGCGTTACGTGCCCGGCGGCAAGACCAAGAACTGGCCGGCTCACCGCCAGATTCTCTCTCGCGGCGCTAACCTGTACACCCGCCTGATTCTGGGCACCTCCATCAAGGACATTACCGCTGGTTTCCGTGCGTACCGTCGTGACGCTCTGCAGCGCCTGAACCTTGACGGTATTGACTCGAAGGGCTACGTGTTCCAGGTGGATTTGGCGTGGCGTTCTGAGCAGGCTGGTCTGAATATTGTTGAGGTTCCGATTACTTTCGTTGAGCGTGAGATTGGCGCTTCGAAGATGGACGGCAACATTATCTTCGATTCCATGTCTAAGGTGACTCGCTGGGGTCTGACCAACCGTGTTCAGAAGCTCAAGAAGGCTCTGGGCAAGTAAAACATCCCTCGTTCTGAGACTTATACGAAAGGCCGGGGCGGATACATAACGTATCCGCCCCGGCCTTTTTCTGTTTTCTCTGGCACTCTTTCCTGGCTCACGTATCGAGGAAGCCACCACCAAAAGAAGAAAGCCCGCTAAGAGCGCGAGTGGCTCTTAGCGGGCTTCTACAGCGTTTCTACGGAGCCTCTACGGTGCTTTTAGAGCGCGTAGTGCTTGCGGTAGTATTCCAGGCGGTCTTCCAGAGTCTTTTCCAGCTCTTCGATGCTGCGGCGTTCCATGAGCATATCCCAGTGGGTACGTGCGGGCTTCTCTTCTTCGGCGTCTGCGGTGGAGTCGCCGTTGACGAGGTATGCTTCCTTACCGGACTTTGCGGTCCATACCGAGGGGATTTCTGCTTCTGCCGCGAAGGTCACGAAAACGCGGTCACCGTCAGCGGTACGGTATTCGACGCGCTGGCGGGGCGCGGGCTGTACGTTCGATTCGGTTTCCATCGACTGGGAACCCAGGCGCATACCGCGCAGGCTACGATCGCTCATTTTTCCTCCAGTGTCGTCGGGTGCGCTCTTTGGCGCTTTAGGCATAACGTTGGGCGGGGGAGAGCTATTCCCTCGAACGTTTACAAAACATCCATTATATCGGTAATAGTCTCCACCCGCCCAACGTGGTGGTGTTTATTCGGCGTGATTTTTGGTGATTCACGCTTTTTTATGCGTTAGATTTCGCGTTTAGCCGTTGATGCCGTAGCTTCCGGGTGCCTGCGGGGCGCTCTTGGGTGCCTCTGCTGCGGGCTTCTTCGGTGCGTCCGCAAGGTCGGATGCGGGCAGGGTGCCGAATGCGTTGCCGAGGCCTCGCAGTGCATCGCCGAGTTCGGTCGGGATGAACCAGAGCTTGTTGGCGTCGCCTTCGGCGAGCTTGGGCAGGGTCTGCAGGTACTGGTAGGTGAGCAGCTGCTGGCTGGGGTTGGATTCGTGGATTGCTGCGAAGACCTTCTGCACGGCTTCTGCTTCACCGTTTGCGCGCAGGATTGCGGACTGTGCGTCACCTTCTGCACGAAGGATTTGCGCCTGCTTTTCACCCTCTGCACGCAGGATTGCGGCGCGGGATTCACCTTCTGCGGTCAGAATGTCGGACTGCTTCTGGCCTTCTGCGGTGAGGATTGCGGCGCGGCGGTCACGCTCTGCACGCATCTGCTTCTCCATGGAGTCCTGAATGGATACCGGGGGCTGGATTTCCTTGATGTCCACGCGGGAGACGCGCAGGCCCCAGCGGCCGGTGGTGGAGTCGAGTACGCCTCGCAGTTCAGCGTTGATCTGGTCGCGGGAGGTGAGGGTCTGCTCCAGGTTCAGGCCACCAACGACGTTACGCAGGGTTGCGCTGGTCAGCTCGTCTACGGCGCGAATGTAGTTGGTGATTTCGTAGGTTGCCGAGCGCGGGTCGGTGACCTGGAAGTACACGACGGTGTCGATGCCGACCACGAGGTTATCTTCAGTAATCACGGACTGCGAGGGGAAGGAAACGACCTGTTCACGCAGGTCGATGAGGGGTAGCACGCGGTCAATCACGGGGATGACGATGTGCAGGCCGGGCTTGAGAACGGCGTGGAACTTACCCAGTCGTTCGACGATGCCGGCTCGTCCCTGCGGGATGACGCGCACGGTCTTTGCGAGCATCGTCAGCACGAAGAGGATGAGTAGGACCGTCAGAATAAGGCTGATAGGCATTGTTTCTCCTTATCGGTGAGTTATATGGTGTGTTCTAGGGTATCTGAACCTGCTTCTAGGGCCGGTATTCAGATGGGTCTTAGTTGCTGGTCTTAGTTGTGGGGGAGAGGCTCTACGATTGCGGTAGCGCCCTCAATGGCTCGTACCCTCGCGTGTGATCCTGCAACGAGCTTTCCGGAGGTGGTGCGCGCCGTCCAGGTGTCGCCAGCTAGTACCACCAAACCGGTTTCACTAGTCACATCTTGAGTGACGCGCACCTCAGCACCAACGAGTGCTTCAGCATTAGTGACAGCTCCGGTGGCTGATTTATTGAGCTTTTTCAGCAGCGGCGGGCGCAGGCCAAGAACCAAAATCAGGCAGATCACCACGAAAATAACGGTTCGAATCAGCATGTTATCCACGAAGGGCGATATTGCTGCGGTGATGCCTGCGCTAATCGCCAGCATGAGAAAGAACAGGTCGAGGCTGAGCATTTCTATGACGGCGAAAACGAGGGCGAGTGCAACCCAGAGTGTCCAGGGTGTCTCAAAGAGCCAATCCACGAGTTTTCTCCTTTGGTGTACATCAACCGGCGTGGTTGACGTTGAATCTGCACACGAGGCGACAGCACCTTCGTGATGCGGGGTATATCCATTATTTCAGGCGGATTGAGTACTGGCGACAGTTCTGGTGACCGAGTGAGGTTAATACATGAACTGTTAAGACTTTATTTAGATACGGGGAATCTTTGGTTCATTCTAGACCTCCCTAAAAAGCCGATAATATACATTATGTAAAGTAGACCTATTTTTCACTACCCCACCGGCTGCTCACCGGTGCTTTCTACGCTCCAACTGGCACTGATCAAACCTGTGCGCTCCTCGTAGTGCGACTGCGCTGTTCCGTCCGCGGTTCTGAGCTCCGCTATTCTGAGCTCCACGCGCCTCGCATCTTTCTCGAAACTCAGCCGCACGCTCACGTGCTCCGAACCTTCGGGCTCCTCAGTATGTCCCTCAGTGCCTCCCGTTAAACGACAAACACCCGAGACGAGCTCACACCTTTCGGTGCGCTCTGTTCGTCTCGGGTGCCTGCCATCAATTTCTAGAGCTTTACGCTTCTGCGTGCTTTTCGCTGAACTCTACCCATGCGTTGAGCACACGCTCCGCTGCGCCGGATGCAATAGATTCGCGCGCATCGGCCAAAGCCTGAGTGAAGCGGGTCTCAAAGCTTTCGCCGTTGACCGGGCGGTACGCGACCAGGCCAGCGGCAGCGTTCATCACCACAGCGTCGTGAATGGCGCGCAGCGGGCTCTTCGGGGCCTCGCCCTCCCCCGCCAAAATTGCACGGAAAACGCCCGCGTTGTACTCGGCGTCGCCGCCACGCAACTGCTCCAGCGGTGCATTCTGCAGACCATACTCGGTCGGGTCAAAACGGTACTCGGTCAGTTCGCCGTCGACAGCCTCCCACAGGCGGCTCGTGGTGGCGATGGTCAGCTCGTCCAGGCCGTCATCACCGCGGAAAATCAGGGCGTGGTCGCCGCGCTCCGCGAAGACGTGAGCCATCTTCTCAGCCATGACCGGGTTAGCAACACCGATAGCCGAGGACTTCACGCGCGCCGGGTTGGTCATGGGACCCAGGTAGTTGAACGCGGTCGGAATGCCCAGCAGGCGGCGGGTCGGGCCCACGTGACGCATTGCCGGGTGGAAAGTCATCGCAAACAGGAACGTGATACCGGTCTCGCGAGCGCATTCGGCGACTGCGGGAATGGGCATGTCGAGGCGGATTCCGAGGGCTTCGAGGACGTCTGCGGAGCCGGATTTGGAGGTGGAGGCGCGGTTGCCGTGTTTGACGACGGTGGCGCCGGTGCCTGCGATGACGAGGGCTGCCATGGTGGAGATGTTGACGGTGTTTTGTTGGTCGCCGCCGGTGCCGACGATGTCTACGGCGTGGGGGTTGATGTCGACGGTTT
>FUFK010734350.1_pt1 | contig 12334 bp, 9 predicted proteins | sample 1021851 | NCBI WGS metagenome assembly FUFK01 (sample SAMEA51879418, study PRJEB19060) | metagenome
CTGCATGGCTTCGTTGGTGCCTTCAGCCTCAACAAAGTCCTGCACCAGCTTGCCGAACTTCTTCATCTTGGCGCCCATGTCGCCCAGGATCTTGCGGCCCAGCAGGTCCAGCGACTGCACGGTGTTCGTGCCTTCGTAGATCATGTTGATGCGGGCATCGCGCACGTACTGCTCCATGCCCCACTCGGCGATGTAGCCGTGGCCACCAAACACTTGCATGCCTTCGTTGGTGGAGATGAATGCGTTGTCGCTCAGGAAAGCCTTGGCGATCGGGGTCAGCAGCGCGACGAGGTCAGCGGCGTCCTTGCGCACGGATTCGTCCTCGTGCGACAGCTCGCGGTCGATCTGCAGAGCGATCCAGTAGCTGAATGCGCGGCCACCTTCGGCAAAGGCGCGCTGGGTCAGCAGCATGCGGCGCACGTCCGGGTGCACGATGATCGGGTCGGCCGGGCCGTCGGCGTTCTTGGCGCCGGACAGGCTGCGCATGGCGAGGCGGTCCTTGGCGTAGGTCAGGCCGCCCTGGAAACCCAGCTCGGCGTGGGCCACGCCCTGGATGGCGGTACCCAGACGGGCGAAGTTCATAAAGGTGAACATGCAGTTCAGGCCTTTGTTCTCCGGGCCGATCAGGTAGCCGGTGGCGCCGTCGAAGTTCATCACGCAGGTGGCGGACGCCTTGATGCCCATCTTGTGTTCGATGGAGCCGCAGGCCACGCCGTTGCGCTCGCCCACGCCGCCGTTACCGTCGGTGAGGAACTTGGGCACGATGAACAGGGAGATACCCTTGGTNCCCTTGGGCGCGNCCGGCAGNCGGGCCAGCACGATGTGGACGATGTTNTCGGCCATGTCGTGTTCGCCGGCGGAGATGAAGATCTTGGTGCCGGTGATCTTGTAGGAGCCGTCGGCCTGGGGCTCGGCCTTGGTCTTGAGCAGACCCAGGTCGGANCCGCAGTGGGCTTCGGTCAGGCACATGGTGCCGGTCCATTCACCGCTGGTGAGCTTGGGCAGGTAGGTCTGCTTCTGCTCGTCGGTGCCGTGGGCNTCGATGGTNGCCACCGCGCCGTGNGACAGGCCCGGGTACATGCTCCAGGACCAGTTGGCGGTGCCGGTCATTTCGGAGATGGCGATNCTGGAGGAGCCCGGCAGGCCCTGGCCGCCGAATTCCGGNTCGCCGCCCATGGCCGGCCANCCGCCTTCCACGTACTTGGCGTAGGCTTCCTTGAAGCCNTTCGGGGTGGTCACCACGCCGTTCTCGAAACCNCAGCCTTCCTCGTCACCGGAACGGTTCAGGGGCGACAGCTCGTTTTCGGCGAACTTGGCNCCCTCTTCCAGNAAGGCGTTGAGCAGTTCNCTGTTCACTTCTTCCAGACCCAGTTTGGCGTAGTGGCCNTCCAGGTCGAGAACTTCGTTCAGCACAAAGCGCATGTCGCGCAGGGGAGCCTTGTANTCAGGCATGTCGGATCTCCCGGAATGGTTTGCAATGCAGGGAAACCGGCCCCGGAGGTCTGTGGAAAGNGCAGCGAAACGGGGCGGGTCCATCGTCAGGACGGCAATGGTAGCGCCGCCCGAAAGCCGGTGCCCACAACTATTTGTGACCCNNAAGTCAAACAAGCGTTTGAAACCACTTTTCGCCCGGGAAGGCTGGTATAGTTCCGCTCAGTACCAGGGCACACGAACAGGAGCGACCCGCCATGATCGACCCCAATCTGCTGGATATTCTGGTCTGTCCGGTGAGCAAGGCACCGCTGATTTTCGACGAGCGGAAAAACGAATTGATGTGCAAGGCGAGCGGCCTCGCCTACCCGGTGCGCGACGGTATTCCTGTCATGTTGGAAGAAGAAGCTCGCACCATGGAAGACGACGAACTTCGCGCGCTCTAGACCCGAGAACCACCGCCAAGGATGCCTCGATGAAACGGCTGCTCTCCTCATCGCTGTTACTCTTCTTTTTTGTATTCGCCGCCGGCCAGACCGCTCTCGCCCAACAGACGGGGGGCGGTAACGGCGACGCCACCGCCGAGGACAAGGCCGCGGCGGCCGCCCAGGAGCAGGCCCGCAAGCGCGAGGCCTGTCTGCTGCGGGCGGCCCAGACCGCCGGTGACGATGTCACCCTGGAGCAGTTGCGCGGCTGGTGCGACGACGGCGCCGAGCAGCGGCTGCCCCACGAGGACGCCCTGCGCGCGCGCCTAGCCCTGGAGCAGACCAGCCAGGAAAACCCNTTCGTGATCACCCCGCACCGNCGCAACTANCTGATGCCCTACAGCCACTGGAGCAACCCCCAGTGGAACGACCCGNACCGCGAGGACCAGAACCTGGATTCCGGCGAGGTGAAGTTCCAGTTCTCCCTGAAAGCGCCGGTGTACGACGANTTCTGGGACGGCAGCACCCTGTACATGGCGTTTACCGGNGTGTTCTTCTGGCAGGCNTACAACAGCGAGGAATCGCGCCCGTTCCGGGAGATCAANTTCACCCCGGAGGTGTTNCTCGCCAAACCCATCGACTGGCAGCTGGGNCCGGTNCAGTCCGNNCTGCTGGCGTTCGGNTTCCGCCATGATTCCAACGGCCAGGACGAGCCCACCTCNCGCAGCTGGAACCGTCTCTACCTGCGCCATGTGTCGCAGATCGGCTCCTACTATGTGTCGGTGATGCCCTGGTACCGNATCCCCGAGGANGAGAAGGATTTCCCGCTCGATCCGCGCGGCGACAACAACCCGGACATCGAAAAGTACATGGGCAATTTCCAGCTGGAGGTGGCCCGGGTGTTCGGCAACCACGTGCTGGAACTGATGGTGCGCAACAACCTGCGCTCCGATAACAAGGGCGCCGGGCAGATTAACTACTCGTTCCCGATCAATGATCGCTTCAAGGGGCTGGTGCAGGTCTTCACCGGCTACGGCGATTCGCTGATCAACTACGACGATTACGAAACCCGCTTCAGCCTCGGCATACTGCTCACCGACACCCTCTAGGGCAGAGGATACAGGCCGCCATCCAGAGCCATCACCACCCTCTCCCCCCGCGCTGGCCGAATCGGCCAGCCGCCGGTAAGACCGCCGAAGGCGGGTAGCACGGTAACCCCGTCGCGGAGCCAGAATACCGGCGCGCGCACGCTGTCGGCGCCGCCGCCCAGCCGGTACGCCGGATGGAGATGGCCGCCCATGACATGGCGGCCGGGCACCGGGTCCGGGTCGTGGGCGAGCCGGAACGGTCCCAGATCCAAATACGAGTGCCAGATCAGATCCAGGTCGAGCCCTTCGGCGTGGCGGTCATGGTTGCCGATCACCACCTCCGGGGTAAGCGCCGGGTGGCGTTCCCGCCAGCGGGGCCAGGCGTCGAGAAACGGTTCGCCGGCGCGGGGACGGTGGTGAAAGAAATCCCCCAGCACGATCAGCCGCGCCGGCCGGAACCGCTCCATCAAAGCACTGAGCCGGTCCAGGTCGGCGGCGCTCTGGCCGCCGGGCAGGGCCAGGCCCTGCCGGCGCAGGAAGGCGCCCTTGCCGAAATGGGTATCCGCCACCAGCAAGGCGCTTTCGCCGGGATAGAACAGGGCCCGGTCGCCGTGCAGCCAGACGGTCTCACCGGCCAGGGTCAGTGCCAGGCTGTCGCTCATGCGTCCCCCGCCCGCCGGTCCGCGTGCTTCTCCAGGCGCTCGGTCATGCGCGCCACCCGGTCACGCCAACTCTCCGTGCTCAGCCGGTTACGCAGACGCTCCACCCACAGCGGAAACGCCAGCGGCGTGAACCGCTCGGGGGCGGTGAGCACCATGGCCTGGTCGCGGGCCCGCTCCAGCACCGCCCGCAACCGGCCGATTTCCAGCTGGCTTTCCAGTACCTCGCGGCGCGCCTGGTCCAACAGCAGGTGGTCCGGGTCGTAGCGGTCCAGGGTGTCGTAGAGCAGGCCGCTGGACGCCTGCAGCTGTTTGCCGGTTTTGCCCTTGCCGGGGTAGCCCTGGAACACCAACCCGCTGATACGGGCGATATCACGGAAGCGGCGGCGCGCCAGTTCGCCGGCGTTGAGCGCCGCCAGCACGTCCTCCACCAGGGACGCCGGCGTCAGCAGCGCGCGCCAGTCGTCCTCGTCCAGCGGCGGCACCTTGGCGGCGGTGAGCAGCTCCAGCCCGTAATCGTTCACCGAGATCGAGAAAGTAGCGGGGAAACGCTGCCCCAGCCGCCAGGCCAGCAACGACGCCAGCCCTTCGTGGGCNAGCCGGCCGGCGAACGGAAACAGGAACCAGTGGGTGCCTTCGCGGGAGCGGCTGCGCTCGATCANCAGNTGGCGCCGNGACGGCAGNGCCGACTGGTCNAGCTGCACTTCCAGCACGTCACGAATCGCCTGCACTTCCTGATCCCGGTAATCGCCGCCGGCCACCTCCTCGAGAATATCCAGCACCGTGTCCGCCAGCTCCGTGGACAGGGGCAGCCGCCCGCCCTGCCAGCGCGGCACCAGCGAGCGCCGCCCCTTGGCCGCGCGCACATAGGCGGTCATATCNCGCACCCGGATCAGCTCCAGGGCCCGGCCGGAAAACAGGAACACATCGCCGGGCTTNAGGCGGGCGACAAANCTCTCNTCGATGGTGCCGATGCTGCCGCCGCGNGGGTATTTNACGCGCATCTGGTAATCGCTGGTGATGGTGCCCACCGCCATGCGGTGGCGGCGCGCCAGCCCCTGGTCGNTGACCCGGTAGACGCCGTCNTCNTNCACCACCCGNCGGAACTGGGGGTANTGCTCGAGCACCGCGCCGCCCCGGGTAATAAAGTCCAGGCACCANTGAAACTGGGTGTCGGTGAGGCCGGCGAAGGCGTGGGTGGCGCGGGCCTCCGCCAGCACCCGGGGCGCCTGGAAGCCGTCGCCCACCGCCAGGGTCACCAGGTGCTGCACCAGCACGTCCAGGCACAGGGTCAGGGGCGGGCGCGCCTCCACCCGCCCGGCGGCCCAGGCGCGCCGGGCCGCGGCGATCTCCACCAGTTCGAAGGCATGGCTGGGCACGCACAGGATTTCGCTGTCGGCGCCGGGCCGGTGGCCGGAGCGCCCGGCGCGCTGCATCAGCCGCGCCACGCCCTTGGGGCTGCCCACCTGCACCACCCGGTCCACCGGCGAGAAATCCACGCCCAGGTCCAGGCTGGAGGTGCACACCACGCAGCGGAAGGCGCCGTCGCGCAAACCCTGCTCCAGCTTCTGCCGCAGGCGCCGGTCNATGGAGCCGTGGTGCAGCCCGATCTCGGTGATCCAGTCCAGCCGCGCCTTGGCCAGCGCCTCGAACCACAGCTCCGCCTGGGCGCGGGTGTTGGTGAACAGCAGCGCCGTCCGGCCCTGTNCCAGGTAGTCGATCACCGGTTGCAGTTGCGCCAGCCCCAAATGCCCGGCCCAGGGAAANCGGTCCNCCTGGTCCGGGCAGAGGCCGCGCACCGTCAGTGTCTTGGGGCTGTCNCCGGCNATGCGCTCNCCGCCGGGTNGCCCGCCTTGNNCGCCGCCGAGCAGCACCGCCATGGCCTGGTCCAGATTGCCCAGGGTGGCGGACAGCCCCCACACCGGNAGGCCGGGNCGGCGCGCGCGCAGCCACGCCAGGCACAGCTCCAGCTGGACGCCGCGCTTGCTGCCCAGCAGCTCGTGCCATTCGTCGACGATTACCGCGTCCAGGTGCTGGAAGCGCTGCGCGGCGTGCTTGTACGACAGCAGCAGCGACAGGCTTTCCGGCGTGGTGATCAGCGCTTCGGGCAANCGCTTGCGCTGGCGCGCCCGGGCGGCGGAACCGGTGTCGCCGGTGCGGGTCTCCACGCGCCAGTCCAGGCCCACGCCGTCCAGCGCCTCGCGCAGATTACCGGCGGTGTCCTCCGCCAGCGCGCGCAATGGGGTAATCCACAGCACCCGCAAACCGCCGCCCCGGTCGCCGCGATCCAGAGCCCGGGACACCGGCCCCAGCCAGGCGGCCAGGGATTTGCCCGAACCGGTGGGGGAATGNATCAGGCCGGAGCGGCCGTCGCGGAACGCCGCCCAGGCGCGGCGCTGGAACGGNGCCGGNGACCAGCCCTGGCGGGCGAACCAGGCGTCCACCGCCGCCAGACCGTCAGCTGCCGTAGGCATCCAGCNATTCCTTGACCTGGGTCAGGCTGTCCGCCTGGTCCGGCGTCAGGTCCTGGCGCCAGCGGGCGATGCGCGGAAAACGCAGGGCGATGCCGGATTTATGNCGCGGCGACGGCTGGATGCCCTCGAACGCGATNTCGAACACATGATGTGGCNGCACCGACCNNACCGGNCCGAATTTCTCCACCGTGTTGCGGCGGATCCAGCGGTCCAGGCGGCCGATCTCCTGGTCNCTCAGNCCGGAGTAGGCTTTGGCGATCGGCACATAGCCGTCGCCGTCCGGCACCGCCAGNGTGTAATCGGTGTAGAGNTTGGCGCGGCGGCCGTGGCCGGGCTGGGCGTANAGNAGCACCGCGTCCAGGGTCAGCGGATCGATCTTCCACTTCCACCAGTCGCCNCGCACCCGCCCGCTCCGGTAAGGGCTGTCCCGATGCTTCAGCATCAACCCTTCCACCTGGTGCTCGCGGCTGTCGGCGCGCAACGCGGCCAGCGCCGGCCAGTCCGGGGCGTCCACCAGCGGGCTCAGTTTCAAGGCCGGCTCGCCGGCGTCGGCGATCAGGGTTTCCAGGGCCGCGCGGCGCTCGTGCAGGGGGCGCGCCCGCCAGTCCCGGCCCTGGTACTCGATCAGGTCATAGGCGAGGAACGCCACCGGCACTTCACGCAGCAGCTTCTCACCCACTGTTTTGCGCTGAATGCGGCGCTGCATTTGCGAAAACGGCAGCACCTTGTCGTGCCAGGCCACCAGTTCGCCGTCGAGCACCGCCTCGGGCAGCGCCCCGGCGGCGGCCTCCACTTCCGGGAAACGGCCCGCCATGGGCTCCTCGCCCCGGGACCACACCCAGACGCCGTTGGGCCGGGCAATCAACTGGGCGCGGATGCCGTCCCATTTCCATTCCGCCTGCCAGTCGCTCAGCGGGCCGAGGCTGTCCGGTTCGTCCTTCAACGGCGACGCCAGGAAGAAGGGGTACGGCTGGCCGTCCCGCTCCTCGCGGCGCTCCTCACTGAGCAGATGGGTAAAGAAGCTGGCACCGGGCTCGAACTCGCCCATCAGCCGACGCGCGATCAACGCCCGGGGCAGCCCGCTCCGTTCCGCCAGGGCCCGCTCCACCAGCCCCCGGGACACGCCCACCCGCAAGCTGCCGGTGAGCAGCTTGTTGTAGAGAAAGCAGGCCTCGCGGGGCAGCCGCCGCCACTGCGCCATCACCCGGGCTTTTTGCTCCGCCTCGTCCTGGCCGCGCAGAGCCAGGACGCCGCCTTCCACCCAGGCGGTCAGCGAAGTGTCCGCGGGCGCCGGTTCCGGGGCCGGGTCCATCAGCAGGCTGATGGTTTCCGCCAGGTCGCCCACGTGCTGGTAGGTCTCTTCCACCAGCCACTCGGGCAGGCCGCAGGCTTCGGTGACCCAGGCGCGCAGTTTGCGCGCGCCCACCAGCCGTTTCATGCGGCGGCCGGTGAGCATGTACACCGCCCAGGCGCCGTCGTCCGCCGGGGCGCGGTCGAAATAACGCTTCAGGGCGTCCAGCTTGACGCTGGTGCGGCTGGTGGCGTCCAGCTCCGCGAACAGGGCGATGAAGTCGCGCATCAATCGCCCTCCCCGCCGTACAGCGTGCTCAAGGCGCGCGCCTCGATGCCTTCCTCTTCGTTGAGATAACGCACCAGTTCGTCACTGCGTCCATGGGTGGTGAGCACCGTGCGGGCGCCGCTTTCGCGCACGGTGCGCAGCAACGCCGGCCAGTCCGCGTGGTCGCTGAGTTCAAAGCCGTAATCGTAGCCGCGCCGCCGGCGGTTGCCGCGAATGCGCATCCAGCCGGAAGCGAAGCCGGTGCTGGCGTTCTTGAAACGCCGCATCCAGGGGCTGCCGGCCGCCGAGGGCGGCGCCAGGATCAGCTCGCCGCTGAAGTCGTGCCGCCGGGGCAAGGCGGACACCGGCTCGGTGGCGAGCATGGCCACCCCGGCGCGGCGATACAGCTCGGTGAGGGCCACCATGGCGCCGTGCAGATACACCGTGCGGCCGGCGTGTTCGGGCCGCTCCGCCAGCGCCGCCAGCACCCGTTGCGCCTTGCCGAAGGCGTAGGTGAACAGAATACAGGGCCGGTCCGGATGACCGTCCCACCAGCGGCCGATATCGGCGGCCACCTCCTCCACCGGCGGCCAGCGGTAACAGGGCAAGGCAAAGGTGGACTCGGTGATCAGGGTGTCGCAGGGCACCACCTCGAAGGGCGCGCAGGTGGGGTCCGGGTCACGCTTGAAGTCGCCGGTGACCACCCACACCCGGCCGTCGTCGTGGGCCAGGCGCACCTGGGCCGAGCCGAGCACATGGCCGGCCGGGTGCAGGCTCACGCACACCGGCCCGAAGCGGCGGGCCTCGCCATAGTCCAGGGCTTCGAAGTGATGTTGGCGGCCCAGGCGGTGGCGCAGAATCGGCACGCTCTGGTGGTGCGCCCAATAGCGGGCGCTGCCGGAGCGGGCGTGATCGGCGTGGGCGTGGGTGATCACGGCCCGGGGAACCGGTCGCCAGGGGTCGATATGGAAGTCTCCGGCGGCGCAGTAGAGGCCCTCCCGGGCCGGATAGATCAAAGGGTCATCCATGTCCGCGATGGTAATAACGCCCGGTGAGGCGGCGGTGAAAACAAGGTAAAAGCCATTGATCGACGCCATGGGCGGCGGGCTTCACGCTGTTTTTCTGAAGCGGGCGCAACACTGGCGGGATGACTTCGACACGATTGATTACCGGTGCCAGCCATGGTATCGGCCTGGCGATGACCGCGCGCTGCCTGCGCGCCGGGGAGCGGGTATTCGCCGTCAGCCGCGACCCGGACCGCAGCGACGCGCTCGCGGCGCTCGCCGCCGAAGCGCCGGACCGTCTGCACCCTCTGGCCGCCGACCTGTGCGACGAAAACGCCGTGGCGCGCCTGTTTGAAACGGTGCGGGCGCACACCGACACCCTGGACGCCCTGGTGCACTGCGCCGGCCTGCTGCACGACCCCGAAACCGGCCTGTCACCGGAGAAGCGGGTGGAGGACGTGAACCTGGCCGCCCTGCAGCGGGTGTTCGCCATCAACGGTTTCGCCCCCATTCTGCTGGCCCGCTACGCGCTGCCCCTGCTGCGCCACGACCGCCGCGCGGTGTTCGCATCGCTGTCCGCCCGGGTGGGCAGCATCGAGGACAACCGGCTGGGCGGCTGGTACGCCTACCGGGCCAGCAAGGCGGCGCAGAACCAGTTTTTGCACACCTTCGCCGTGGAGGCCCGGCGGCGCGCCAGAAACCTGATCGTGCTGGCGCTGCATCCGGGCACCGTGGAGACCGGCCTGTCCGCCCCGTTCCGCGCCAACGTGCCCGCGGAAAAATTGTTCAGCGCCGACTTCGCCGCCCAGTGCCTGTTGAGGAACATGGAGAACGCCGGCGAGGAGGACAGCGGCGGCTTCTTCGCCTGGGACGGCGCGCCGATTCCCTGGTAGCCCTGGTCATCGAAACCTCCGGAGACGTCATGCCCTCGTCGCACAAGAAGCCCCATCTACCCGAAAAGCGCTGCGCGGTGTGCGGCCGCCCCTTCAGCTGGCGCCGCAAATGGGCGCGGGACTGGGAGCAGGTCCGCTATTGCTCCCGGCGCTGCCGGAGCCGGCGTGGCGCCGGCGCCTGACTAAAAAAACCGGGGCGGTTACAGAGCGGCCATAAACAGCCTGTCCGGGCCGCGCTACAGTGGTGCCAATTCAACGGCAGGGTCTGTTATGCAACCGGATTATCAAGTCGCCATCATCGGCGCCGGCTTCGGCGGCCTGGGCATGGCCATCGCGCTCAAGGACCGGGGTCAGCACGCCTTCGTGGTGCTCGAGAAAGAGAACGACGTGGGCGGCTGCTGGCGCGACAACACCTACCCCGGCGCCGCCTGCGACGTGCCGTCGCACCTGTACTCGTTTTCCTTCGAGAAGAAATTCGACTGGTCGCGGCGGTTCGCGCCGCAGGCGGAAATTCTCGCCTACCTGCGCCATTGCGCGGACAAGTACCGGCTGCACCCGCATATCCGTTTCGGCACCAGCGTCAACGGCGCCCGCTTCGACGAGGCCTCCGGCCTCTGGCACCTGGACACCAGCAACGGCCCGATCACCGCGCGCGCGTTGATCACCGCCACCGGCCAGCTCAACCGGCCCGCCTGGCCGAACCTGCCGGGGCGCGACCGCTTCGCCGGCGAGACCTTCCACAGCGCCCGCTGGAACCACGATGTGGACCTCACCGGCAAGACCGTGGCGGTGATCGGCACCGGGGCCAGCGCCATTCAGTTCGTCCCCGAGATCGCCAAGCAGGCGAAACAGGTGCTGCTGTTCCAACGGTCGGCGCCCTATGTGATTCCCAAACCGGACCGGCCCTACTCGGCCACCGAGCAACGCCTGATGGCGCGCTTCCCGCTGCTTCAGAAACTGGACCGGGCGCGGGTCTACGCGCAGAACGAGGCGCGGGTGCTGGGCTTCACCAGCCTGCAGGGCGCCATGCGTTTTCACGAATACCTGTTCAAGAAGCACCTGAACGCGTGCGTGCCGGACCCGGACACCCGCGCCAAGCTGACGCCGGATTACCCGATGGGCTGCAAGCGCATCCTGATCTCCAACGACTACTACCAGGCGTTGACGAAATACCGGATTCCGGTGATCACCGGCGGCGTGCGCGCGATCACCGCCGACGGCGTGGAAGACGCCGACGGGGAACACCACCCGGCGGACGTGATCATTTACGGCACCGGCTTCCAGGCCACCGATTTTCTGGCGCCGATGACGATCACCGGCCGGCGCGGCCGGGACCTCAACCAGGCCTGGCGCGACGGCGCCGAAGCCTACCTGGGCATCACCGTGCACGGTTTCCCCAATCTGTTCATGCTGTACGGCCCCAACACCAACCTGGGCCACAATTCGATCATCTATATGATCGAGTCACAGATCGCCTATGTGATCAGCGCCCTGGAAACCCTGGAACGGGACGGCCACCGCTTCGTGGATGTGCGCCCCGGCGTGCAGGACGATTTCAACCGCCGGCTGCAGGCGCGCATGCGCGATACCGTCTGGGACCAGGGCTGCGAGAGCTGGTACAAGACCGCCAGCGGCAAGAACACTAACAACTGGCCGGGCTTTACCTTCAGCTACCGGCAACGCACCCGACACCTGGACCCGGAAGACTATGAGTTGCACCCGTGAAACCGGCGGCGCCGCGCCCACGCGCGGCCAGAGACTACTGGCGGCGACGCTGCGCGGCAGCCTCAGCGTTCTGCTGAAACCCGCGTTCCTGTCGCGCAGCCCGGTGGCCCTGCAACGGCACTGGCTGGCGGCGCTGTCGCGCACCACCCTGCCCGCCCGGGGCGTGCCCAGACGGCGCACGGTGCTGGGCCCGGTGCCGGTGGAACTGACCGGCAACGGCCACAGCGGCACGGTGCTGTATCTGCACGGCGGCGGCTACGTGAGCGGGGGACCGGTCACTCACCGGGCGCTGACCAGCCATCTGGCGAAACTGGCGGACGCCAGCGTGGCGGTGGCCGACTACCGGCTGGCGCCGGAGCATCCGTTTCCGGCGGCTCTGGACGACGCGCACCGGGCCTATATGGCGCTGCTGGAGAAGGGCCACGCGCCGGAGCGGCTGGCGGTGGCCGGCGACTCCGCCGGCGGCGGCCTGACCCTGGCGCTGCTGCAGCGGCTGCGCGACGAGGGCCAGCCCCTGCCCGCCTGCGCGCTGATGTTCTCGCCCTGGGTGGACCTGACGCTGGCGGAAACGCCGCCCACCGTGCCCGGCGAAGCCATGCTCAACCGGCAGTGGCTGGCGTTCGCCGCCGACGCCTACGCCGGCGAGCAGCGCGACAGCGCCGGCGCGTCCCCGTTGCTGGGCAACCTGGACGGGCTGCCGCCGCTGCTGATCCAGACCGGCAGCGACGAGATTCTCGCCAACGACAGCGAACGCCTGGCCGAGGCGCTGGAGGGCGCCGACTGCGACGCCCGCTACCAGCGCTACCCGGGCCGCTGGCATGTGTTCCAACTGCACGCCGGCATGCTGCACGACGCCGACCTGGCGCTGGCCGAGTGCCGCGACTTCCTGCACCAGCACTGGCGCTGATCAGTCCAGCGCCGACACCGTGTCGCGGCGCAGGGCCGCCAGCGCCTCGCTGATGCGCACCGGATAGACGTCGCCGGCCTCGGCCACCGGCGCCAGTGAGCGCACCGCCGCCGGCAGGCTGGCCAGTTGATCGCGCAGCCGCTGGCGGGCCTGGTCCGGGTCCGGCGGCG
>FUFK010069969.1_pt1 | contig 12331 bp, 14 predicted proteins | sample 1021851 | NCBI WGS metagenome assembly FUFK01 (sample SAMEA51879418, study PRJEB19060) | metagenome
AATATTAAAAGCACTTTCTTTTACAAGTGTGCTTGTTTTACTGCTTATTGTAGCTTTGTCACCTCTTTACGTCACTATGAGGNNTNATGACNANACANATGCAAGAAAAAATTAATTAGTCTTTTCTTTTGATTCTACAAGCAACATTTCTATTTCTTTCAATCTTTCCTGACAAGAAAAAGCTTTTGCTTTGAACATATTTGCGGCTTGTATTGCCTTTTCATATTCTTGTATTGCTTCCTGATTTTCTTTAAGAAGTTGCTCTTTTCTTTCTTTTAAAATATCCATTATGTGGTAACTTCCATAACTGTAATTGTTGAAACTGCGCCTTGATCAGTATTTTGACCCCATTGATTAAAAAAACCTGTACTTCCACTACTACTAAGCATTTGAACTTTATAAGTCGTGGCAGAAGTTGTGCTAGGACTATCTAAAAACATAATACTAGGCGATAAGGTTTTTCTATCATTATCACTCGTTCCACCGCCACCTACAGAAGCAAAACAGTTTGAAGTATCAGCAAATCCACCACTTGTATTACTGGTTAGATTTGTGCTTCCTCTTAATAAAGCAAAACAAGTTGCACTTGAGGTTGAGTTTGCTGCAATTCCTATACTGACATATATTAAAATTTTGTTTGAATTAGATGAAGGTGTTATAGATACCGAAAATCCAGTTATATCTACAAGTGAACTTGAACTTGAACTAAAAGAATCTGTTTTAACTGTCTGTTTTACTTGTATAATTCCACCATTAGAACCAACAGGCAGACCACCAACAGGAACGATTGAATTGACTTTAAGTTGACTCATGCAGTGACCTCAAAAAGTGTTATTTGGGAAAAAGTTGATGGATTTGCAATATGATCGTTATTTGCAGCATTTGAATTCATACTTCCTGTAGCCTGTTCAACATTCATATAAACTTGATATTCAATTTGACTTGTAGTGCTTGGAGAATCCAAAACTAAGCAACTACCACTTACATGATTACCGCCACCACCACTTGCTCTATATCCAAAAGTTGACCTTGATCTATTACCACTTGCCGGACCGACAGCAACAGAAAGAATACTACCGTCTCTGTATAATTTTAACATTGTTGCAGAACCATTCCCATCTGTATGGCCTATAGCTCCAACGTGTAAATTAACTAAAATTTTGTTACTTGATGAAGAAGGTGTAATTTGTGCCGTTAACCCTGTTACTTGCACATCAGAAGTTGAGGTTGTTGAAAATGAATCAGTTTTTGCTGTACCTGCGACAACTTGTATAATTTTACCAAAAGGGAAAGCACTCCCATCAGTTTCAGTAATTGAATTGACTTTCAGTGTACTCATGGCTTGGGATATTTAGCTTTAACAGCAGAAATATGAGAATGCCAAGTTGCAAATTTTGCTTTTAAATCAGAGTCAGCATCTATAGCTTTAAACAACATATCCAACTGATTACCGATTGTGTCATAAATAGTGTCTGTCGTACCAGCTTCGCCTGTTCTTTGCTTTTGATAAAGAATCGCAGCAGCTTCATTGTTTAAAGTAGTCCTTGCCGCCGTCACAAGACTTTCATCAAGAGTTATTGATTTACCGTCAGCATCAAAAGCACCTGCGCCATCATCAATCGTAACAGCGTTTGGATAGGCTTTGCGTATGGCTTCGTGATCTAAACTCATAATCAGTTTTTAAATAAATTATACATGAAAGTTATCAAGCTGACACCTCCATTGCTGTAATTATTGTCGGTGTACTTGTCCTATTATCGTCATCATCAGCGAAAGTTCCTCCAACTGATATTGTTCCAGTATGAGCATTAGTCAATCTTAATTTATATGTACATTCACTTGTAGTACTTGGACTATCTAAAAATTGAATATTGAAAGGAATAGCGAGGACTTGTGAAAGATTAGAAGCACTTGTTGTACCTCCAAGTTTCATAGCACTCATTGTACATCTTATTGAAGAACCTCTCGAATCGCCTATCGCAAGATCAGTTGTGGTTGAAGAAATAACTCTTGATAAGAAAAACATTCCAAAAGAGTTACCATTATTTTCTGACCTTTCTCCAGATACCATCACAAAAATTTTACTCGTATTAGATGTAGGTGTTATTGCTACTGAAACACCAGTAACATCTGTGACAGTATCAGTGGTTGATAAAGAAAAAAAACTTGTTTTTACTGTTTGTTTTACTTGAATAATTCCACCACCACCACCTGTCGGCACGCCTGCAACTGGAATAATGCTGTTGACTTTTAATTGGCTCATAATAAAATTTTACTAAACAATTGTAAGGGCGCAACCAGAATCAACTTGAATTGTAACCCCACTATCTATAGTTAAAGGGCCGGCGGCCATCGCATTATGACCTGTGACAGTATAGTTTGCAGTTGCATTTTTATCACTTAAGTAAAATATTTCATCATTACTTCCCCCCTGCGCTCCTGACCCTGTAGAAATACCTGTCAAAGCCGAACCATCACCAGAAAAAGCAGTAGCTGTTAATGTTCCATTTGCTGAGTTAAATGATAAATTACTGCCTGTTTTTGTCGCTAAATTACCTGTTGCTGCTGTTACAAATAAAGGAAAACAAGTTGTATCTGAAGATTCATCTGTAACTACTACACTACCTGAAGCAACAGAAGCAATAACAGTGTCTAAAGCAACACCAGCTACTGTAATGGCATCAGCCTCAAGAGTACCATCAAAATCGCCATCTACTGCATCAATATTTCCTTTAAAAATAGTAGCTGTTACTGTACCTGTTGATGGATTATAAGTAAAGTCTCCGTCAGATTCCAAACCTACATTTCCAGTTGCAGATGCATCTTCAATAAATGGGATTAAATTATTTTCGTCTGTCGATTCATTATCGGCAACAGACACATGATTTGCATTAGTGGCCGTTGTAACTGTTGTGCCAGCAATAACAGTTGCCAAAGCAACCCCTGCAACAGTTATGGCATCAGCTTCAAGAGTTCCGTCAAAGTCTCCGTCAACAGCATCAACATTACCGACAAAAGTTGTGGCAGTAACATTGCCTGTAACACTTAGTCCAGAAGAACTGAAACTTCCTCTTGTTGTTCCACCGCAAGTAATATCGACAGTATCAGCCGCACTAGAGAAAATGCCTGTGTTTAAATCGTCACGAAAGCCTAATGCAGGTGCACTTGCAGAGCCATCTTCTAATGTTAATGTTCCATCAAGTTGTAATAAAGTAACCCAACCATCATTTGAACTATTGCGTATTTTTAAAACGCCTTCATTTGTATCTGCCCACCATTGATAAGCATATTTTGTACTTGGTTCTGTTGATGATGAATTATTACTTACAATCGCAGCTAAAGCATTATTAAGGTCAGAACGAAAATTCGCCCCTGTAGCATTATCTAAAACATAATCATGCGTAGCCATTTTCTAACTATTTTTATTTAAGGTTATCATAATTTATGAGCCTCGACCAAAACCAACAGCAGTATATTTAAAATTCCTATCAACAAAACTAGAACCATTTTTTACATCAATATCAAAACCACTACCTGTTATGTTATGCAAACTAAAGAAATCGCCACTCTGCATATTTTCTAAAATAATTCCTATTGTCGGTAAATGAGCAGATGTTGAACCACCAAGTTCAGAAGTGCCTGTAAAAAAGGTATTTATAAATGACACTGATTTTCTACTTGTACCAGATGCAATGACAGAAGATGGTTGCTCTGTCCTTCTTATTAAATTTGCAGAATAACCTAGTTCCTTTATAAGAATACTTTGTGCAGGGTCACTTGAAGTTAATTCTGCACGAAACTTAAATCCTCTTCCAATAAAAGTACCATTTGCCATAGGTTCAAAAGCAGTGAAATTAGCACCATAAGTACAGTTTCCACTTGTTGTCTGGCTTGTAGTTGAAGTTATTGTAAAAGTATTTGCATTAGGAACTGTTTGTATAACATATTCGCCATCAACTCCACTTCCAGATGTAAAGTCAACAACAATATTATTACCGACAATGTACCCATGGCTTGACTTGGTAATCGTAATTGTAGTTGCAGATTGCGAGTATGTTGCTGAAACTGATAAATCAGGGTCCAAGTCAGTTATCGCAACAAGTAACTTTGCGTTTGTATCAAAGGCTGTAAGAGCATCAATATCTGTCCAAACATCAATTAAAGCAGTTCTTGAGTCAATCAAATCATTAGGATAAAAAGATTCAGAAACCATATGTCTTGTTAAATTTACAACCTGTTTTGAACCAAAATCAACATTACTTACAAAATCATATTTACCTGAAGAAGCAATATCACCAAGAAAATCAATTGAAGATAAAGAATCAATCAGCCCTACAGAATCAATTTCTGTTGTTGACCCAAGCACCAAACCACTTAAAGTATTATCAAAAAAGGTATTTGTTTTTGAACCGTTAAAAGGTGTTGCGTCTGTATCTTCTCTATCTGTTAGGATTGCAAGTTTTGGAACAGCATCAGGTATTGTTACAACGACAGAAGTTTCACCAGCACTAAGACGGCCACCGTCATCACGGAATTTTAAAATGTATTCTCCTTCTATTGCTGGTACAAGTGTTTCAGAAACATTACCGGGCAAAGCAGGGATAATATCGACAGAGTTTGTAAAAGTTCCAGTTCCATCAGTAACATTGCTATGCCTTACAACAACATTCCCACCATGGGTAACATCTACATCTGTTGCCTTATCAAAACGTAATCTTACAAATTTATCCGACACCGGTTCGACAGTTAAACCTGATACATCTTGTGGTAATGCAGTTTTACCAACTGCAATAAATGTTAAATCATTTGATGTTGCAGAAAGTTGTCCTCGTACGTTATAACTAAAAACTTGTATTTCATATGTTCCAAGTTGGCTATTAATTATTTGAAAGTCAGGCCTTGAAACTTTTTCAGTAACGAAATTACCATTTTGAAAACGATAATTTACTTGATATTCAATTACACCAACAATTGGTTGCCAGCTTATAAATATTTTTGAAACAGCTTGGTTATTAATTGGAACTATCGTTTCAACAGCAGAAAGGTTAGAAGGTGGTGGTTTTAATTCATTTAAAACAGATACAGTTCTTGTTGGTAAGCTTGAACCATCTTCAATAAAATCATATTTACCAGAAACATATGAAAGTGCTGTAATTGCAAAATTAATCCCATCTTGCTCTTCAACAGTTATTACTCTAAATTTTTGTGCTTGTACTGTTGTATTTTCTAAAAGCCATACAGTATTTACATTTGGTGTTTGTGAAAATGCAGAACTAACTGTAACAACACCAGCAGAACTAATACTTGTAACATCTTTTGTTTCAACTGTACCGTCTGGTAAAACAACACTAAATGTTGGTGAATTTGTAGTTGCAAGATCAGAAGCATTAGCATCATCAATAGTCATTACCGTTGTTGATGCAACAGCAGATAATCTGCCACCTCTTCTTACACCAGCACGAACAGGGTCATTTATATCAATAATTGCACCCGGCCTAACTACAGCACCAGCATCTATTGAGGTAGAAAAACTTACTAATTCTGATTCATTTTGTTCTGCAAATAAAATTGCCCTACCTAATCTTGCAGCTTGTCCCCTTGATGTACAACCAAAAGCTTTTACTTGCTTTGTGATTATTCCAAACTTGCTTTGTGCAGTACTATCCTCTACAACTTCATAATCAATTTCTTGGCTGTCCATATTAAAATATGAAACAGCTACAGCAGTATGTCTTTGTTTTAAACTGCTACCAGAATAATTAAAACCCTCAGATGTAACATTACTGAGATTAAAAAGATAACTTGCATCCTTTGGAGAATCTTGTGTAATTGTAATTGAACCAGCAGAAAAAATTGGCATACATCTCATTACACCTGACAATTCATTTATTAGATCAAAAGCTTCAGAAGATGTTTGAATATTTACGTTGCAACTAAAACGAGCCTCTTGCCCACCAAGGCCATCACTTACAAGAGTATTGGCATACTTACTTGCAGTTACAAAAGAAAATAAATCAAGGTTGCTGTCTGTTATATGATCACCAAAACCATATCTTGTATTTGTAAGTAAATCTAATAGAATCATTGCTGGGCATGAAGTCCAAACTGCAGCACCCATAACGCCATTAAAAATATATCCAGTTGGGTATACAATCCGACCAGTTGCAGTATCGACAGTTGGTGTTCCAGAGCTAGATGCACCAGCACCCGGTATTCTTACTTTTATCCCACGAATCCTAAACTTTCTTGATGGTATTGAACTAAACTGCTGTGAATCTAATCTGATTGCGTTATATGCAGAGTTTGCATATGTAGAAGGATCATCAATTATTTCTGTAAAACTTGTCCACTGGAAAGCATTTATCGTACTACTGCTTGTGCTATCTGCTGTTATTCTTGTAACCCTTATATCAACAGGAAAAGAACCAGTTACTTTTACAGAAAAATCTTTTTGATATGCGTCAGCAGTTCTACCAGTTACAGTATCAGTATGTATATCTGTAAACCCACCAGAATTATATTGAACAGAAATTTTAAATTGAACTGTATCTCCTAATAAATCTCCCTGTTCTGTTGCTATTTGTATCTGGGGAAATGTAATTGAAACTCGTATTCTATCTACATCTGTATTTGTGATTTGTCTTGTTACTGGACTTGCAGCAGTTACAGTTACACCTACCGGTATTGTTGATTGACTACTTTCAATACCATCAATTTTTGTTTGACTAGCAGTACCATGTCTTGAATTAAATGTTACGTCTTGAAAGTTAAAATCTACATCTTGTGGGTTTGTTGATGATGCTGTTGATCTTAATATTGGTGTATCGTTTAAAAATACATCCTTTAGATACGCATTTTTATATGCAGTAGATGTTTTATCAGTAATACCTTCTTTTGATGCAGATGCACTTCCTTCTATCTCGCCTTCACTTATCAGATCAAGAAAAGTTGCAAACTGCTTACTATGTAAAGTATCAGGAGTTCTTGTAGGTTGTGGTGGCGATGGCGGTGAGGGTGGACCACCAGAACCTCTAATAATTTTTCTTTTATCTGTCATACTTGTACCTGTTCAGTGTCTATACCACCACTTATAACAACAGATCCAGTAATAATTTCACCATAAACAACAGGCACAGGTGTTCCAGCCCGACCTGTTTGTTGTGTACCACTAAAACTAAATGACAACCTTGGGTCTTGCTCTGAACTAAATTCTGGCATTTTAGGTACAGGAAACAACATACCACTGACACCAGATAGAACTAATGCAGCACCAATACCAAAAGCAGCTTTGGCACCAGAACCAGCAGCAGCAAAACCTAAAAAACTTTCTGTTCCAAATGCAAGAGGTTTTGTAAATAAACCACCAACACCAAAACTCATTGCAATTAAAGCACCTCCTAAAAGTATTTTTCCTAAGTTACCACCAGCACCAGATATTACAGGAACAAATTTTATATCAGATTGCCCAACAGGGTAATGTAATTCATCTATATCAACATCCTCTTTATCACATAACACACGATAATATTTATTTGCCATATGGCTTTCTAGTTGTGGAAAATTATTAATTAAAAAACTTACAGCTTGTGCTGTCGTATTTACTGCAACTTCAAATTCTTTATGACCTGTTACTTCTACAAGATCACCATAAAGTTTTACTTTACGAAGCATAACGCAACCTCATACCAGTACATTTCAATAACCATTCATTATATGGTTCCTTACAGCTTATTCTATCNGCTAAATGATGTAAAACATCTCCATCCAAAAAAATAGCTACATGATTTAAACCTTTAGCCATTATTGACATTAACAATGCATCACCATTTTTAAGTTTTTCATCTGGTTTCAATTCTCTAAAACCAGTTTCTAAAAAACAACTTTCAAATAATGGATTATCAATAAACTGTTCTGGTGTAGTAGGTCTATCCCAATCACGCAAGATTATACCTTTTTTTTCTTTATACCAATCTCTTACTAAACTCCAACAATCAGTTACACCCCAAACCCAATGCCTACCAATAAGTGGTGGTTTGTAACCGCTTGGCTCATAGTAACCCCATTGTTCTGTTTTTGGATTTACAATGTGCCAAGGTAATTTAGAATTTTCGCAACTTATTCTGTCTGCTTGACTTGCAATTGGTGGTGTAACAGGGTGACTATGTACAACAGCTAAAATATTTCCTTTTTCTTCTGCTTTTACAAAATCATTTGGGTCAATGATAAAACATTGTTGTGAGTAAGTTGATAAATTTTTACAAGGAAAATATTTTTCTTTTCCTTTTATTCCGATTAATAAACCACAAGACTCTTTAGGGTCTTGGTCTTTTGCATGAACCATAGCATCTTCTTTCCAAGTCATACTCTAATTCGACCAATACTAGGAAATTCTGCTCTTGTACATTGTCTTTTTGGCGCACGAACACCAGCAAGATCAATAGGTGCTGCAAGTTCAAAGCTTACCACCTCTCTTGTTTCTTGTGACTTTCTATCAATAGAATATATCTCTTGCGCAAACTCAGCATTTGGGTCTGGTGTTCCATAAGGGTTTACGTTACCAGCAAAGTTTACAGCATCAATAAATTTTGCAAGTGTTCGTATTCTGGTAAGAGTTGCACCTGTTAAATCATTACCAGTTGTTGTTTGGTTAACTGTTAAAAGTATTGATGTAATTGTTCCAAGAACATTACTAACAGTTAAAGTTGGTCTTGGTATTTGGCCTTTTTGATATGCAAAGCCTTCTACCTGTACAGGGAATCTTTGGTAAGTATTACCAGCCCAAACAATCTCGCCATTAGAATTTAAACTTGAACCAGCATGAAATCTATATGTTGTAGCAGAGCCATGCAAAGCAGCAGTGGTTGTAAGAGTAAATAATTCAATAATTGATGATGGATTTATTGATTGAATATCACTTATAACACTACTACTCATGGTTCAAATACCTCTCTAAATTGCGCCTTTATGGTTGCTCTATTATTATATGGAATTGATTTTGTATAGCCTTCACAAACAAATTTACTGGAACCAGAAACTGTTGCAGTAACATTTCCACTATTTGTTCCACTTGCACTGGCAGTTACAGTGAAAGTATTTTCATCNGCTGAAGTAGCAACAATAAATGTACCATCTGTTGCAGACCCACTTGTAAAATCAAGGGTTACAGTTTTTCCAATAGCGATACCATGTTTGGTTATCGTAACTGTAACTGTTGTTCCAGATTGACTATATGTTCCTGTTTTTGATACACCCTCTCCAGTAGGTGTAAAATCAAAACTTGCTTGATCATTTTCTCTACTTTCTAAAAATGCTTCAATTACATCTGCATCTTCTTCTGCCTCATTAAATTCAACATCAAAAGTTTTTGGACTTTGATGTGCAGCTAATCCAAATAAAATTCTGTGTTCGTAACCATCTGCAAAACGAACATTTCTTACGAAAGGATTTGACTTTTTTCTAAAACCTGAATATGTAGGAGTAAATGATGGAAATGTAGCCATTATGCAAGTAAACCTCCGGGTCGTTTTTCTTGTATTAACTGTGCTTGTATTGCTGTAGAAAGAACAAGGCCAAGCTCTCTGCTTTGTCGTTCGTTTCCTTCCACATTAGAACCTGATGCATCTACATTAACAACAATATTGTTTGTAATGCCACCACCTAAAGAATTATTTGGAATAATTGTTCCAGCACTAGAAGGAACAAACAATTCTGGGCCTTTCTCGCCTACGATTGATGGTCTGCCAACAGGTGGCCTACCTCCATTAGCAAATGTTGGTAAATTTTTAAATATTCCTGTTGAACCACCAAAAACATTAAATAATAAAGTATTTATTCCGAGTTGAAGAAGTTGTCTTGCAATCATATTCAAAATACCTTTAGCAGCTTCACCTAATGTTCTTGCCTGTAAAATTGCATCAGTTAATGCTGTTGAAATACCTTGAGCAATACTATCACCAATTTTCTCAAACGCTTCACTTACACCTTCAGTACCATCCTTTATTTTTTTTATTTTGTTATTCATTTCATCTAAGCTGTTGTTATTAATACCTAAAAGTAAATCACGTCTTGCTACTAATTCATTGATTTTTGCAGTTAATGTTTCTTGTGTCTCTAAAATTTGTATATTTTCTTCATCTGTTATTTTAAAAGGTCTTATTCTATTTATTTCATTTCCAATTTGTACAATTTGATTTTTTGTTCCCTCTAATTGACTTATTCTTAAATTGAGACCTTCAACATCAAGACCTAAAGGTTGTATATTTTCTGTAAACCCTTGTATTTTTTCAAGATCACTAAGGGTATTACCGGGCACTTCAAGATTTAATCTAAATCCACTTATTTGTCTTTGAAATTCACTTGAAAATAATCTGTTTATTGCACCCAAAACCCTGTTTGCAGTTTTTAAAGCACCCATTAATGCTGGTTCTAGTACCTCACCAATTGTTCTTGCAAGCGTTTCTACATTATCCTGAAAAGTTGATAGCTGTCCATTTAACGTTTGGGATTGTTTTGTTGCACCACCAAAAAATACACCACCTTCACTTGTAAGATTTATTAATGCTTGATTAACAAGGTCAGCACCAATCTTACCCTTACGCATTGCTGATTCAAATTCATCACCCTGCAATCCTGTAATACGTTTTAATTCACTTGTAATATCAACTCCTCTTTCCAATAACTGCAATTCTTCCTCTCTTTGTAATTTTCCTTTTGCTAATATCTGGCCAAATGCAGTTGATATGCCACTTAAATCTGCACCAGTAGCACCAGCAACATCTGATAATCTTTTTACAGTATCAACNAAATCTTNTGTTTCAAAACCAAANGCNTTNANNCGTTTTGATTGTTCNATTAGTTCACTACTNGTAAANGGTGTAACATTNCCAAANGCTTGTANNTCNNTAATNATTTTATTNGCNGAATCNACAGAACCAGTAAGTTGTATTAATGCNGTTCTTTGTGTTTGTANTTCTGCTGTTTTNACAAANANAAATCTNNNTGTTGCTGCAANTGCTAATGCTTTTAATAANGGTGCTAATGATCTTGTTAATGTTTGNACACCACCNGCAGCTACTNTNGCTGANGCNCCTTGNTCTCTAAATGAACGATTTGANCTATCTAATCTNCCNTTTAATTTATCNGTNTTTTTACTAAGNTGTNTNGTTATCTGNTCNGTNCGCTGCAATGGTCTNATTGCATTTTGTGCNTCAACTATTAATCTAACTGTTGATTGNGCCACAAATACAAATAACCTTTATTATATATTACCTTGTTTTGNNTTTTTGACGATTNATTTCTTGNTTTTCTCTTTCATNNTTAACTTCATAATAAGCAGCCCANTAAANAAGNTCCTCTTCTGTCAATANCTTTTCTNANTTCAACTAATGTNTTNCCAAGTTCTGTTGCGAGAAAAAACTCAAAATTTAACCAGTTATCTCGCTTTAGTCGTTTTTTGCCGAACCTAGATCAACATTAAGACCCATCATAAATATTTCTAAATCATTTAAAACTGTTTCAGGAAGAAACCTTTTAAGATTTTCAGCGTCACTTGATGCAAATGCCTTAGTACCATCTTCATTTTCTGCAAGCTGGCAAAGAAGTCTTGTTGATATTACTAAACCTTCCTCAGAGCCAGCAGCAGCTTGTGCTTGTATTCTGTCGTGCCTTGTTAATGGTGGAAAATATAATTCTTTTAACAATTCGCCATTAGGCTTTTTTAGTTCATACTTTCTTCTGTTGCTCATTACCTCGCCAAAAGCTTCAGTAATAAGATCGACATTTCTTTTTGCCATAAATTATTAGGTTGGTTATCCTAATGTACTATATAGCTGAAGTTATGGCACCACTTGTGATAAAGGTTATATTTACCTCTTGTATCTCACCAAGCGTTGCACCATATTCTGCATTGGTAATTATTCCAGAAAAACCAATTTTTTTAGCAGATTGCGCAGAGTCTGGAAACAACTCAAAAAGTGCGTCTGCAGCATCACCAGTTACAAGAACATCATCAATAAATGCTTGGTAATCTGAGTTGCCAGATGGGTTGTAAAGAAGTGTTGCAGAACCTTCACCAGAAATAAGACCACCAACAAAAGTTTTTGAGGTGTCACCCATTTTTGTGGTTTCCATTGTGTCTTTAGTGACAGACAATGACCATGCCCTTAAATCACTTACATCTGCCTCAGTACCAGCAGCATTGTGGAACATAATTTTTCCAACATCACCTTTTACAGCCATAACAAAAAAAAGTATTTATTTTATATTAACCTTTTTTAGTATTTTTCACATCTTTTTTGGCATTTTGTTGTGCCTCATAATATTTTCTACATTC